>Ga0315295_10000167_pt1 | contig 55387 bp, 45 predicted proteins | sample YL17G14_0_MG_FD_204453 | JGI IMG/M metagenome (GOLD analysis project Ga0315295, IMG submission 204453) | Sediment microbial communities from Yellowstone Lake, YNP, Wyoming, USA - YL17G14_0 | ecosystem: Environmental > Aquatic > Freshwater > Lake > Sediment | place: USA: Wyoming | collected... | reverse complement strand
AGATCGTTATCTGTCTCATCTTCCGACTGTGAATGTCATATATGACAAGAAGATCGTTTCCTCCATCGGGGGTTTTGATGAATCGCTTGGCAGCATAAGTGAAGATCAGGACTTGAGCACCAGACTGACAAAGAACGGGTATAGGCTTGTCTATCTTGCGGGTTCGTTCGTTTGGCACAAGTTGAGAGGTAACCCTTTAGCTTGGGCAAAGAACATGTTCACTTATGGGAAAGGCAGGGTATGGTATTTTAAAAAACATCACGACATCGCCAGGCTGCATCTTTTGCTCCCGGCACTCCTTGTTCTGAACATCGTGATGCTCATATCTCCCTGGAGAACGGTTTTTTTGATGAACCTTATGATCTACGCTGTCATTATACTTTTAATAAGCGCTTTTGAATGCTTAAGGGTCAAAAGGATCGATCTTATTCCGGATCTGGCTTTATTATATATTATTACCCACTGTTCATATGGGATGGGCGAATTGTATGGTATATTGTCGCCGATAGGAAAAAACAATGCTCTCTCAAATAGAAGGTAGGAACCCGGTCCTTGAGGCTCTCAGGTCTGGAAGGGCTTTAAATAAGATCCTGATATCAAAGGATATCGAGCGCCACTCGGCCATTGCCGAGATACTGCACCTCTCAAAACAGAAGCGCGTCCCCGTTGAGTATGTTGACCCCCAGGTCTTAAAGGCGCGCGCTTCCGGTGTATCACAGGGGGTCATAGCGTACGCGTCGGCAAAGGGGTACGCGGATATCGATGACCTCCTGGCAGATATCAAGACCAAGAACGAACCCGCTTTCCTTGTGGTGCTCGACGGTCTGGAAGATCCGCACAATCTGGGCGCTATCCTTAGGACCGCGGACGCCTCGGGGGTCCACGGAGTGGTGATACCGGAGCGCAGATCGGTCGGATTAACGGAAACAGTAGCTAAGGTTTCTGCCGGCGCCGTTGAATATATTCCAGTCGCCAGAGTGATAAACATCAACAACACCATAAAAAAACTCAAGGAAGCGGGTATATGGGTGATAGGAATAGAGGAGGACGCTCCCAAGGTTTACACATCGATGGATTTTAAGCTGCCGACAGCGCTGGTGCTAGGCGGAGAAGGAAAAGGCATATCCCGCCTGGTAAAAGAGAATTGTGATGAGCTTGTTTCTATCCCCATGAAGGGAAAGATATCCTCTCTTAACGCATCGGTTGCCGCCGCAATAGTCATGTTCGAGGTGGTCAAGCAAAGGACGAATAAATGATGGCGGATACGCACTTGAACTCATCCACTTCCTGGCTGCCTTATATGACAAAGACAAATAATTACAACAACTGGATCTTCGAACAGTATAAAGGGTACATCGGGAAAAGGATCGTGGATATCGGAAGCGGATACGGCACTTTTTTAGATTATATCAAGGATAGAGATCTGGTCTTTTCGGTCGATCCCTCCAAAGAGAGTTATGATCAACTTAAGCAGGATTATGCCTCATTCCACAACATCGTTTTGATCCATGAGGATTTCAATAATGGAGCGGTCCTGGACAGGCTGCGCGATGAAAAAATCGATACATTCATATGCCTGAACGTTCTTGAGCATATAGAAGATGACGAACTTACCCTCAAGAACATCCACAAATGTCTTGTTAAGGGCGGAAGACTTATTCTTTATGTGCCCGCCCTTAGTATGATATATGGCACGCTTGACATATCGCTCGGGCATTTCAGGAGATACAACAAAAAAGAGCTTGAAAGCAAAATAAATGCCCTCGGGTTCAAGATAATAAAAAGCAGATACGTGAACTTTTTAGGCGCTTTTTCCTGGTTCCTCTACAGTAAGGTGCTGAAAAAAAGCATGCCCGCCGAAAAAAGGATTCTTTTTTATGATAAATATCTGGTCCCGGTCGTCTCATTTATCGAAGGTGTCATAAGCTTACCCTTCGGGCAGTCACTTATGATAATATGTGAAAAATGAATAACAGGAACACTGTTATCTGCTGGGCTCTTGCCGCCATGGGATGCGCGCTGTCCCTTCTTGTAATATTCAATCTTGATGTGTTCAGCTGGGATGAGTCCCATCACGCGTTCTTTGGCACGCTGATATATAAGGACATTTTGCGCGCTGATATTAATGGTTTCTTTTCTGATACGGGCAAACAAGGTTGGTTCCAGCCGTTCCATTCATACCTGAACGCTTTGTTCTTCCTGATGTTCGGAAGAAGTTATTTTTCCGCCAGATTTTCCTCGCTTTTCATGTATCTTATGCTTTTTGTGATCATCCGGAGGTATTGCGTGGACCACTTTAAAGAACATAAGGACACGATAGCTTTGATCTCCGCGTTCCTGCTGGCGACCTCGCCTTATATGGTCCTGTTCGCCTCGCTTAATATGCAGGAAATGATGGGAGCCGCCCTGATACTGGCTTCGATGTTCTATTACCTGCGCATGATCAAGAACGAGAAGCCGTCCGGCCATATTGTTATCGGCCTGCTTATCAGCGTCGTCCTCCTCTCAAAATATCATTTTGGTCTCTTGCTCGGCGCGGCCATGTTCCTGATCGAGCTATCAAGGATATTCGACAAGAATTCGATAGCCATTGGATCAAAACGGTTCCTGAAGAATATCGGTTCAATGTTCCTTGGATTTGCTCCGTTGACGGCCTTGTGGTTCCTTACTCCTCCGGTAGAGAGAAAGATCGGGCTTTTATTCTACAGGGCGGCGGTGCAGGGGGTTGAGACCGGTACCGCGGGGCTTGGCTTGATCTACAGGGCACAGTTCTACATCAAAAGCATCATTTCAAGCTTTTCGTTCTCCCTCTTAATAGGTCTGTTCCTGGTCTTTTCCCTGGCTTATGCCTTGAAATATTACAAAGACATCCACATACGCGCCTTGTTGATCCTGGTCTTTGTGTTCTATGTTTTTCACGTCTCGATCGTACAATTCTATACAAGGGTGTTCGTCCCCGTAATGCCCGCGGTATTTCTCCTTGCCGCTTTCTCTGCGGCTGACATTTACCATAGATACATAAAGAATCTAAGGCCGATATTCATTTACTGCATATTGTTCGTCTCGGCTTTTTTGATGGCTGGCGACCTGTTCCCGGTTATTCCCAGAATGAACGAGCTATCTTATAACCAGAGAGTGCAGGACATCGATTCATATACGCTCTTCGGTCTTGTAAAACGTCCTGATTTTCTTTTTCCGGTTGAACCGGGCGATAAAAACAGGGTCGTTTTCAGGTCAAGGCCGGCCACCAAGCTGAAAGACATCTTGAATTATTGCTCTTCGGAGATCCCGCGGGATAAATCGATCTCTACATTGGTAGGCTTCAATGAATGCAGCCCCTATCTGTGGTACTGGCATTTTGGCGATCGGAAGTCGAATTTGTTCACTTCAAATGACTACCCGATGGCAGGAAAATATTTCTGGTTCTCCGATTATTTCATTTCATTTGATCTGAGCGATGATTCTCCGTATCTGGTTGAGATAAAGGACAAGAGCTGGTCAGAACCCTTTCTCCCCTATATACAGAGGGGATGGCTTACCCTTTATGGATCAAAGTTCTTCCCCGATCAGGGAATCACGGCAAAGATCTACAGGATGAAGCTTCCGTTCTAGGTGATTTGATTATTTCGTAAAGAATGTCAGATAAAGCATCGCCACAGATATCAGCGTAAAGCTCACTATGGTCACCCACGCGATCGCATTGGTCAGCGGGCTGTTCGTATGCTTTCCCATAAGTTTTTTGTCATTTATGAGCCTGAGTATGATGATGAAAATGACCGGCAAAATAATCGTGTTGAGCGCCTGCGATGCCGTTAGTATGTAGATTATCGGGAATCGGGGGATAAAAACGAGCAGCGCGCTGAAAAATATGCAAAAACCTATGATCGAATAGAACAGCGGGGCTTCCCTGAAAGATGAATTCACCCTTCTCTCCGTTCCCAGCACCTCTGCGACAAGATACGCGGTCGACATTGATATAACGCAGGCTCCCAGGAGAGAGGCGTTGAGCAGCCCCCACGCGAAAAGATGCTTGGCCATGGGGCCGAGAAGAGGCCCGAGCGCCAGTGCGGCATCGATCGCTGAATTTATCCTGATGCCCTTTACATATAACGTGGCCGCGGCTGATATTATTATGAAGTAAGCCACGAAGTCGGTCCAAAAGGCGCCAAAAAGAACATCCAGCTTTACGCTCTTTACGTGCTTCTCTTCGATCCCCTTGTCAACGAAATACGACTGAATGAATATCTGTCCCCAAACCGTGAGCGTTGTACCTATCAAGGCGGTCGCGGTAAATATGAATTCCCGGTTCATAGGAAGTGTCGGCACAAAACTGCCGTGGATCATCGCGGGGATGTCGGGCTTCGCGATGAATCCGTTGATTATATAACAGAAAAACAGGACGCAGGATGTGAGGAATATGTTCTGAACAAAGTTAAAGCTGCCCTTAACGATCACATACCACATAAAAACACAAAAAACGGTCACGAATATCACCCTTGGAATATTGTATATATCGGCTACCGCGGCAATGCCCGAAACGTCCGCGAGAACATTGGAGAAGTTGGCCACAAAGGCAAGTACCATTATGGTCACCGCAAATCTCAGTCCTATTTTTTCCCTTATCAGATCGCCAAAGCCTTTCCCGGTCACAACGCCGAGCCTGGCTCCCATTTCCTGGGTAACATACAACATAAAGGTTATCAATATGAGGATCCATAACATGGAATATCCAAAGTGAGCGCCGGCTATTGAATAGGTCGCAATGCCGCCGGCATCATCATCCGCTGACCCGGTGATTATTCCCGGCCCGACCACAGAAAGGAAAACAAGGATGCGAAGCTTCCAGTAGTTGATTTTCTTGTTCGAGAACAATCTTTTGATCGACTCAGAGAACATTTTATCTCCCTTAAATATCGCGGATTTTACGCGACCTTATCAAAAAAATATATGGGAGTCAAGCGAGTAAATGTTGTATAATTAATTCGATGCAGTTCATTTTTTTCTTTTTTCCGGGAACGATGCTGTTCCTGTCTCAGACATTCCGCAAAAGGGAAATGAACGAAGTATTGACCTACTCGAGCTTCCTTTCGATCGCATTCTATGTCGTTATTGCTGCTTTTACTTGGTTGATACCGCTGCCGCTCGCTTTTTTGACCTATTTTTCGATCGTTTCATCCTTTATCCTGCTCATTGCTTATAGAAGGAAGGCGGGAAAGATGACCCTTACGCCCAATGACAGGATCGTTATACTTGTTTTTATCGCCGTTCTCGCAATGAGAATGGTCCCCATGTTCTTTCTGACAGTGCCTTCGGATAATGGAATGGCCGCAATAACATCAGCTTCGCGCGCGATATATGAAGCCGATTCCATTCCAAGGAACATATCGGTCGCTCCGGGATTCCCCTCGCTGATAGCCATGTTGACCCTTGCGGGAGGCCCTCGTTTATACGGCGGCTCCCTGCTGCTTTGCTGTATCTCATATTTCCTGCTCACACCGGCGATTTACCTGCTTCTGCTTAAATTCTTTAATGCGCGCGTCGCCCTGTTCGCCTCGGTAGTGGCGTCATCGGCCGCTTTCGGATCGGCCGCGGACATTCTTTCGCTTTCTCTGCTGCTCGCTTCGGTCGCGCTTATCCTGGTCCCGGGACGGCCGGACACTTTAAAGCGCTTGATCGCCGTATTCATTTTGTGTTCTGCTTTCCTGATATCCTTCATGTTCCTGGACAGCACAGCTTTGATCGCTATCGCCGCGGCGTTCGCCATCGCAAAATATTTTAGCGGTCGGTCGGACTTTCGCTTTCCTTCCGCTTCGATCTGTATCTTAAGTGTCGCAGTTTATGCGTTACTTTATATATATCTCCCGGTCACGAGCGCGGTCGTAACAAAGAGCGATATGGATGCCATGAAATGGATCGACTCCACGCTCGGGAAGAACGCGGTGCTGAGCGTGAACACTTGCGACGCGGGAGCATGGATCCCCGCTGTTACCGGCAGGTCGATAAAATATGACGACCTGCCCATTAATCGCCTTTCCAGAACGACGGCCGGTTATATATATCTGGGCAGCAGGTGCGCGGGAAGCGCAACAATAACAAAAGAGGGATTGGAATCTTATCCCGGCCTTTATAAAAGGGTTTACGCCGATAAAGGCGGCGCCCAGGTGTGGAAGATACTCAGATAAGTTGATCGATCGAGAAATAATTTTCCAAACAAAAGGACCAATAACTTTCGCTATTGGCCCTTATTGTTTTAAAATCCTGGATTAGATCATCCAGTTCGCACCCAATGTTAAGTTCACTCCCCTGAAGTTATCAAGTGTATTATTAGCCCAACTAATCGTGCCAACCGGGTTTATCGGAATATCCAACACGGCTTTTAGGGTAAGATCGTCAGATACTTTGAAGTTGATATACGGCGACAAGTCCATGACCGTATCCTCTGTATAATCTGCCATATAGTTGACACTATTATCAGGGACCATCAAATCTTTGCCCGCAAAGCTTCCCCATATTTCAGCGCCATATTCCATTTTCCCGGCCGGAACAGCACATGCAATAGAAGAAATAATGGCTGAACCCGGCAAAACGCTGCCGCCCCCATACGGGGTCGATCCTGTATAGTAATATCCGAGAAGGGCTTTACCCGTAAGTCCCCACATCTTTTTCATGAATATTCCCGAGATATAACAATCCGTAGATCCCGTCCCCTGCGGCAACTCTGGATATCTCGCCCATCTGGAGTTTTTACCGGATGCCACTTTAACGCCGGCATTGATCCCTACTGAAGGCATTGAATCGGTTTCCTTTGCTACCTGATACAGTCCTTCTATCCTTGCGTCTCCCACTCCATAGCCCCTCTGGCTGGGTCCGTTAAGTGTCGGATCTTTGGAATCCTCGTTCCACGAAATAAAAGGAACCGTAAGCCTCACGGACACATTATCAGTTAAACCGTAAGCGACCTTCAAAGGTATAACTGTAGCAGTTACACCACTATAACTTGATTGCGTTGGCAAAAATCCATAATCATCATCTCCGGTAGTATCCGTATATATCTCGTTAAGGTAAGCGTATTCAATCTGAGCAGAAAGCTGAACTTTTGATTGAGAAAGCGGGATTGACATTATGAAATCGTTTGAAAAATAACCGTCTTTTTGATAAACGGCGAAGCAAGGTCCGACCAGCAGAAATATCATCAGACAAGAAAATATTATCGTGAGAGTTCTCTTCATATATTACCCCTCCCAACTGGAACATTAGATTACCTTATATCACCTCCTTGGCTTTATTGAGTGTTCTTTCCGATGGTCTCATTATTGTATCAAATGATGTACGTGTCAAACTTTATATGCCGATGTGAAAATTGATTATATCCTGCCACTGTCGTATAATCTTATTGAAATTCGATACCGTGTGAACCATAAGGGTTAAAGGATATGTCCCGTGGTCCCCAATGGTGGAGAGGTAGCAAAGTGGTCAAATGCATCTGACTGTAAATCAGACGGCTTACGCCTTCGCAGGTTCAAATCCTGCCCTCTCCATATCTAATTATAATCGATGAAAAATAAACTGAAGATACTTCTTAACAGCAACGCCACCTGGAGCCCCTCGGGCTACGGCCAGCAGGCCGGGCAATTCCTTCCGCTTATGGCCGGCGACGGGCACGAATGCTCCTGCATAGCATATGACGGCCTGCAGGCTGGCATCATCAACATCGGAGGCATAACATATTTACCAAGGATCAACGATCCATACGGCGCCGACGCGATACTTGAACACGCCGACAGATACAAGCCCGACCTGATATTCACGCTTCAGGATGTCTGGACAATAAATAATCTGGCGCTTAAATATCTGAAGGATAACGGCTTCAAATGGGTCCCCATTGTTCCGGTGGATCACGAACCTGTCCCTTCCTATATCCTGGAAAAGCTTAAAATGGCGTACAGAATAATCACCATCTCCAGGTTCGGGCATGACGAACTTAAAAAGAACGGATTTGACTCCACATATATCCCACACACTGTGGACACGGGCATGTTCAGGAGGATGGAGCAGAAGGAGTGCAGAAAATTCATCGGGGTTCCCGACAATGTATTCCTTTTCGGCATGGTCGCGGCCAACAAAGAGAACCCGCCCAGAAAATCGTTCCAGCAGGTGCTCGACGCGTTCAAGCTTTTCAGGGACGCGCAGCCCGGTTCGGCCATCTACTTTCACACGCTAATGGATTCAGTGGATGGTTTCCCCATACAGAGATACGCAAAGTTCCTCGGGCTGGAAAAATCGGTATATCATTCTGAAAGATATAAGGTGCTTTACGATATAAAGCAGGAAGAGATGCCCAGGATCTACGGGGCCTTTGATGTTCTGCTCAACCCCTCGACCAGAGAAGGTTTCGGCATCCCGATCATAGAAGCCCAGGCTTGCGAGGTCCCCGCCATAGTGAACGACTTCACTTCAATGAGAGAGCTCGTGAACGAAGGCGTTGATGGTTACAAGGTAAAGGTGGCATATAAAAGGTTCACGCAGCTTCTGTCTTACGAGGGCGTTCCGGATGTGAACGACCTTTACGAAAAAATGGCGGCCTCGTTCAGGGCTGACAGGAATGAAATGGGAAAAAGAGGCAGGGAAAGGGTCGTAAAAGAATACGACACAAAGACCGTTTATGAGGAAAAATGGCGGCCCTTCCTGAAAGAGATATCAAAAGACCTTTGATTGATATAACGCGGACTTTCTTATTATTTTCCTCCTTGAACCGATGTTCGTGTGGTTGTATACTTCACAAGGTTTGCGAGTTTAGAGAGGAATAAAGTGTTACATTTTTTCCCTAAGGAAGAAAAGTTCTTCGAGATGTTCGAGAGGGCGTCCAGCAACCTTTACCGGGCCGGCACCGCGTTCAAATCAATGCTCCAGGACTTCACTGATATCGAGCACAAGGTCAAGAACATAAAGGATATTGAACACGAAGGCGACATAATCACCCATGAGATATTTGACAGGCTTAACAGGACGTTCATCACCCCCATAGACAGAGAGGACATCCACCAGATAACCAGCGAGGTTGACGATGTTCTGGACCTTATTCTTGCCACAGCTGACAGGTTCCAGCTTTATAAGATAAAGGCCCCCTCCCCCGAGTCGATCAGGCTCACGGAGGTCCTTATAACTGCGATCGAGGAAATGGGCCGGGCGATAAACAGCCTTAAGGACCATAAGCATTCAAGAAGGACGCTTGATTATTGCGTTGAGATAAACCGTCTTGAGAACGAGGGGGATAACATACACAAGGCAGCCATCGCCGACCTTTTCTCGGACCACAGGGATGCCGTTGACATAATAAAGTGGCGCGACATATATGATCATCTTGAGTCCGCCATAGACAAGTGCGAAGACGTGGCCGACACGGTAGAGGGTATTGTCGTAAAGAATGCTTAGCTTATTTTCGGTGATCAAATGACCATCGGAATAATAATATTGATACTGCTCGCGCTTACCTTCGATTTTCTCAACGGCTTTCATGACTCGGCAAATTCGATCGCCACTGTCGTTTCAACAAGGGTATTATCCCCCCGCTACGCGGTCGCTTGGGCCGCCTTCTTTAATTTTATAGCGTTCTTATTTTTCGGCCTTCATGTGGCGGGTACCATCGGCAAAGGCATCGTGGACATTAAAATAATCGACGAATACATAATTTTTGGAACGCTCATGGGGGCATGCGCTTGGGACCTTATAACCTGGTATTACGGGCTCCCGACCAGCTCTTCACACGCGCTTATTGGAGGGCTCATTGGTTCCGCCCTTGTTAAGGCCGGCACCGCGCCGCTTCTCTGGCCTGGCATAATAAAGACCGTTTCGTTCATCTTCATCTCTCCGATTGTTGGTCTGTTGCTTGGTTCCTTTTTCGGTACCGTCGTTTACAATATTTTCAGGAATAGCACTCCCAGCAAAATAGATCACCTATTCAGGAAGGGGCAGCTTATATCCGCCGCTTTTTACAGCATGGGTCACGGAGGAAATGACGCTCAAAAGACCATGGGTATCATAGCAAGCCTTTTATTCAGCGCCGGCTTTCTTGGAAGCTCGTTCTACATCCCTTCATGGGTCGTATTCGCGTGTTATGCAGCGATCGCCCTGGGAACAATGTTCGGCGGCTGGCGCATAGTAAAGACTATGGGACAAAAAGTTGCCAAACTGAAACCCGTTGACGGGTTTTGCGCTGAAGCTGGAGCGGCTGTTACCCTTTTCACTTCGTCCGCGCTCGGAGTTCCTGTAAGCACAACGCACACGATCACCGCTTCCATAATGGGGGTTGGTTCGCTTCATAGAAGGAGCGCAGTCCATTGGGGTTTGGCGGGCACGATCATTTGGGCGTGGGTACTAACTATCCCCTGCTCGGCCATCATAGCCGGGCTGGCATATTATTGTGCGGTTTTCTTTAGATAGTCTTCTTTCGAATTGATAGATCTTGTGGGTCGGGCGGTTTCAGTTGTTGAACAATCTTATTCTAAGAGGCGGCCATACAATGAACTCAGCTTTGCCTATAACATTCTTCTTAGGGACCGCTCCCCAGAACCTGCTGTCAAATGAATCCGGCCTGTTGTCCCCCAAAAAGAAATATGAATCCGCGGGTACCTTAAAAGGCCCGAAGTTCGACTTGTCAGCGATAAGGTTCCATTTTGTTTGATCGATCGCTTTGCCGTTGATGAACAGGCTGCCGCGGCTTATCTTCACTTCTTCGCCGGGCAAACCGATAAGTCTCTTTATAAAATCACGCGGGGGCTGGATGGTCGAGCGGAAAAGCACTACGTCCCCCCTATTCATCTGCCCATAATATCTGTAGACGAGCTTGTTGACTATCACCCTGTCCTTTATAAGCAGCGTCGGGATCATTGAGCCTGAGAGTACCTCAGATGTCTGGAACGCGAATTGCCTGATAATGAGCGCGAGGATAAGCGCGACTATTATCGATTCGATCCAGTCGACCGCGTGATATAGCGGCCGGTTATTGGCTTTCAGGTCCTCTTTATATTCTTTCCATTTGTTCAGCAATGAACGCTCCCATGATAAAAACCCCAGAACTGCATCTGGGGTTCTTTAATTTCATTATTATTTAATTTATCCTAAATTATCGGACTAGATAAAAAGCCCTATATCCAATTGCTAGGACAATTAATAAAGTGATCGCCATAAACAATCTCTGAAGTAAATAGATGGATCCCTTTTTGTCCGCTGAAAGTAAATCAAATAATTCCATTAATATACTCGATGCTATCAGAAGCAGAACAATAATTCTGTATGTGGTCATATTTCACCTCCAGACCGGGACATTATACCCCGGCAAATAGTCGTGTCAACACCAGTTAACATTCTTTACATTGGAAACTATTTTTAATATACTTTGTTGGTTAAAGCGTGTCGCGCAAAGGAGACAAAAATGGCTGAACTATTCGCAAAGATAAATCAGGACATGACATCCGCAATGAAGAACAAGGACACCTTCAAGCTGGAGGTTTTGAGGATGATGAAGTCAAAGGTGCTCAACGTTAATGCAAGGGGTGACCTCCCCGAAGCGGAGATCACAAAGATTTTGCAGAAATACGCGAAAAGCCTTAAGGATGCGATCGAGGAGACAAAAAAGGTGAACCGCCCGGAAGCTGTTGCGAAACTTGAGAACGAACTCAAGGTCGTTGAAAGCTATCTGCCGAATATGCTGAGCGAGGCAGAGATCAGGTCGCTTGTTGACCAGGTGGTCGCTGAAGTGGGCGCATCATCGCCAAAGGACATGGGGAAAGTAATGAAGGCTATTATGGCAAAGGGAGCGAACGCGGACGGGGCGCTGTTAAGCCGTACTGTCGTCGCCGCGCTGAACAAGTAAAATGAGGAGGACCTCCTATATGGACAAGGTAAAAAAAATATTGAAGTTGTCTGGTATCGTTCTTGGAGTTGTCGTTGTATTGATCGTGATCGCGGCGATCGCGCTGCCGCGCTTTCTCCCCCTCGATAAGATAAAGGACATTGCGGCGGAAAAGGCGTCGGAGGCCGTACACAGAAACGTCAAGATCGGTCACGTTTCGTTCAACATATTCACCGGGATCGAGATAAGGGACGTTTCTGTCAGCAACAGGCCGGGCTTCTCAAAAGAGCCTTTTATTTCTGCCGGGCTCATCGAGATGAAGTACGACCTATGGAAGCTTTTGAGGGGAAAGGTTGCCATTAACAAGATCGTGCTCGTCAAACCGGAGATCCTGATAGAGAACATGGACGGAGTTTCAAATTACAGCGATATGGTAGGCGCCAAAAAGCCTGCACAACCCAAAAAGCCACAGGTCAAGAAAGAACCCATTTCGATCCTGGTTTCCAGCTTCGCGATAAAGGATGCCAAGCTGACAATGAACACGTTCACAAAAGGCGTGAAAAAGGTCATGCAGTTAAAGGACCTTAACCTCAGTATGTCCGGGATCTCGCTCAAGACGATAAGGCCGATGAGCTTTTATGTTGGCATGACGGGAGTATATGAAGGAAAAGATGTCCCGATCACCGTCAGCGGCAGGATCAACCTGGACCTCGGTAAGTCATACGTGAAAGTATATGACATGGATATAACAGCGGCAGGAGAAAAGCTGTCGCTTATGGCCGAAGTAACTCGGTTCGACAAGGCTCCTGTAATAAACATGGACGTGAGTTCCAGGAAGATCGACACTGACAAGTTCCTTGCCATTCTTACCGGTACAGGGACAAAAAAGCCGAAGGTCAAGGTACAGCTTCCCTACGGCCAGCAGACAGCGACAATAAACCGATCGCTTAAGTCCGTACCTGCCAACATCAAACTTAAGGCCAACGTCAACCTTAACAACATTTTGTTCAAGGAGATGAAGGTGGATTCCGTCGCGGCCGGCATAAGCATGGCGGGCAAAGTGATGAACATCCGTATCGACGGCATCGAAGCTTACAAAGGGATAATAAAGGGCAATGTAACGGCGGACCTGAACGTGAGCGGGGTTGGCTACACGCTCACGGATATCGCCGGCAAGGGTTTTGACGCAAAGCCCGCGTCGAACGATGTGCTTGAATCGTTCCTCACAAAACTGCCTGACTATAAAGAACTCAAGGATAAGATGTCCGGCGCTCTTTCTTTCCGCATCTCGCTTGCGGGGAGAGGGGTTGAAACTCCCGACATAATAGCTAACGCAAAAGGCAAAGGCAGCTTCCTGCTCGCGAACGGAAAGATAACAAAGATCAAGTCGCTTGCGGCCATCGGAGAAAAGATCGGCATATCAACACTTTCGAACGACATAGATATCAAGGAGTTCGGCGGTGATTTTTCTATAGCGAACAAGATCGTGAAAATAAGCGGTCTTAAGCTTAACAACGGCGATTCCGGGGACATTAAGCTCACCTTTAACGGCAGCGCGAACATTTCTACGCTCGCATTCATCGGCGGCAACAGGCTTTCTCTTAAGCTTAACCCCAAGACCACAAAGCTCGCGTCCGAATATGACCCTTTCAAGGATGAGGCCGGCTGGTATTCTCTTGATTTTGAGATGACCGGGGCGCTCAAGAAGCCGATCCCAATCCCCCAGCTGGGCAGACCGCTGCAGCAAATGATGGAGAACAAGAAAAAAGAGGTCGAGGGCGCCGCTCAAAAAGAGATCGATAAGCAAAAAAAGGCAGCTGAAGAAGCCGCTCAGAAAGAGATAGATAAGAAGAAACAGGAAGCGGAAGATAAGGCAAAGCAGGAGCTTGAGAACAAGGCAAAAGAGCTCCTCAAGTTCTGATAAAAAGTCGAGCTGCTGTAGCTCAGTTGGTAGAGCACTTCCTTGGTAAGGAAGAGGTCACCGGTCCGATCCCGGTCAGCAGCTTATGTTTTGTTGTATTGCAAATAATCCCCGCGGTAGTAAAATACAGGATACAAGAGAAGGTGATCGCATGTTCAGGGATATATCGACCGTTGACTTTGTTCTGTCGGGGATCTTATTGGGGACGTTCATTTCTTCATGCTGCATTCAGCTGGTCGCCAAGATAGGGCAAAGGAACAAAGCTTTTAAGAAATAATTCCCTAGATATCTTTTTTTGTGGAGCCTATTGACTCCATTATCAATGCCACGATCATTAAAATGTACCCGATCGACCGTAGAAATGAAAAAACTCCGGCATGGCTTCTTGAAACACCAAGGATCGAAGCGAAATGCGATAATCCAAAAAGACTGAACGCGCTAATAATGTAAATAGCGATCCTGTTACTCGTCTTATTATAGACCCAAATACCTAACAATATTATTATCACGCAAAGAACAAAATTCAATTGGTAATACATGTGTATTTTACCCCCTCTTACCGGTAAATATTATGTTATTACCAACAAAAATGCAAGTGTCTTATAATAACAAATTTCCTTATTGACAAGAAAAAGGTCATCTGTATAATGGACAAGTCTTTAAGGCGACCTAATAAGGTATTTTTATAGGAGGTATCATTATGGCAAGAGAGAAGTTCGTAAGGAACAAGGTTCACGTTAACGTTGGAACTATCGGACACGTCGATCACGGAAAGACCACGCTGACCTCGGCTATCACAAAGTGCATGGCGGCGCAGGGAAAGGCCAAGGCCAAGGCGTTCGATGAGATCGACGCGGCGCCGGAAGAGAAAGCCCGCGGTATCACCATAGCGATAGCGCACGTTGAGTACGAAACGGACAAGAGACACTACGCACACATAGACTGCCCCGGCCACGCCGACTATGTTAAGAACATGGTCATCGGCGCGGCGCAAATGGACGCCGCCATTCTCGTTGTTTCAGCCGCTGACGGCCCAATGCCTCAGACAAGGGAGCACATTCTTCTTGCGAGACAGGTCAATGTTCCTTACGTGATCGTTTTCCTCAATAAGATCGATATGGTTGACGACAAGGAACTTATCGAGCTTGTAGAGGTAGAAGTAAGGGACCTTCTTAATAAATATGAATATCCGGGAGATAAGACCCCGATAATCAAAGGGTCTGCCTTAAAGGCGATGGACTGCGGATGCGGCAAGGATTCATGCGAGGCCTGCAAGCCGATATATGAGCTTTTGAACGCTCTTGATACATATATCCCTGATCCGAAGAGAGATGTCGATAAGCCGTTCCTCATGCCAGTCGAAGACGTATTCTCGATCACAGGCCGCGGCACCGTCGGAACGGGCAGGGTGGAGAGAGGCAAGGTCAAAGTTGGAGAAGAAGTTGAAGTTATCGGTCTAGGCGCGCACAAAAAGGCGGTTGTGACCGGGGTTGAAATGTTCAGAAAGACCATGGATGAAGGTATCGCCGGAGATAACATCGGTGCGCTCTTAAGGGGTATCGAAAAAGAAGAGCTTAAGCGAGGAATGGTTCTGGCAAAACCGGGAACCGTGAAACCGCACAAGAAGTTCGAAGCCCAAGTATACGTTCTAACCAAAGAAGAAGGCGGACGTCACACCCCGTTCTTTACAGGATACAAACCTCAGTTCTTTGTAAGAACAACAGATGTTACCGGAGAGATCAAACTCCCGACCGGCGTTGAAATGGTCATGCCCGGAGACAACATTAAGATGGAAGTTACCCTCGTTGACGATGTCGCCATAGAAGAGGGCATGAGGCTGGCCATCCGCGAAGGCGGCCATACTGTCGGAGCCGGGGCCGTAGTAAAGATCCTAGAGTAATCCGGCCTTGCCTGACTGGGCAAAATACACGTTCGCTGCCCTTTTCGGGCTGCTTCTCTGCGTGCTTGCGTGGGATTTCATTTATTGGACGGGGAGATATCCCCCGAACTGCTTCATAGAAAAGATCGACGTCTCCGGCCTCTCAAAATATGATGCCCTCAAAAAACTCAAGAACGCCGATGTAGATTCTTCTGTACTTGAAAACATCGAACTGAAACTGAACGGCAGATCACTGGTATTCAAGCCGTCTGAGCTCGGAATATACATCGCGCCCAAGCGAACTATATCCAACTCCAATTCGAGCACTTACAGGCCTAACTATGCTGTAGACCTTATCCGAAGGGCGACCAATTCTTACCCAAAAAGAGTGCTCCTTTTAGGGCTCGAGGTGGAACCTGACATCTTCAAAACGATATTGTCCGGCATCGCCAATGATTTTGATTCGCCCGCGGTCGATTCAAAGTTCGCGATTAACGAGGGGGGCACATACAGGATCTTTCCAGAGCGCATAGGAAGGCGTATCGATCTATCAGGCTCGCTTTCCAAACTCCAGAAAGATCTTGCTCTCAACAATAGAGTGTCGGATATCGCCGTTGAGGTGCTGCGACCGCGTGTTTATTCAAAAGAGCTTTACCGTTATCCGCCAAAATACCTGCTGTCGGAATTCACCACCTATTTCGGATCACACGATTCTCCCAACAGAGTGCACAATATAAAGCTGGCTTCATCCCGCACGAACAACTATGTGCTCACGTCGGGCGAAGTTTTCTCCCTGTTGAGCGTTCTCGGTGATTTTACGGGGGACTCCGGATATAAAGAGGCTTTCGTGCTTTATAACGGAGAGCTTGAGCCTCAATTCGGCGGCGGGTCATGCCAGATAGCTTCGACCCTCTACAATGCCGCTCTCATCGCCGGTCTTGAAATAGTTGAGCGCCACAACCACGGCATCTATTTCACGATCTATCCGCTGGGGAGGGATGCGTCGATCTATTCGGGGTCGAGGGACCTCAGGTTCATGAACAACACCGCGCACCCAATGCTGATCAAGGCTTACGCCACGGACAGGAAGCTGACGTACAAGATCTACGGGACCCCGACGAACAAAAAGGTGCAGATATCCAGGCCCATGATCTTTTTTGAGGGGGAGAAATTCGTTGCTTATGATGTCATGACCGATGAGGCGAAAACAAAGATAAACAAGGCTCTTTTGAACGGACAGTCGTATTACACTTACATCAAGGTATACACGAACCGTGCCGGTTATACTTCGGAAAAGACCCTCTGGAGCCACTACAAAATGACCGGGGACAGGGAGAACGTTAAGATTGTCCGCCCAGAGCCGGAATGATATAATGCCCGCAAATGGCCAACCTTCCAAACAAAGAGCCGATCAGGCCGAATATCGGGAACATTAAACCCTACGTACCCGGGAAACCCGTTGAAGAGGTGATGCGTGAATTCCGCGTATCCGACGTGATCAAGCTCGCATCGAACGAGAATCCTCTGGGCCCCTCTCCCAAGGCCCTTGAAGCGATAACAAAGTATTCGAAGGATATCAATCTTTATCCGGACCAGAACAGCTTTGAACTGACGGGTGTTATCGCCGAAAAGCTGGACCTTTCTCCCGACAATGTGATAGTAGGCAATGGCACGGATGAGATAATGATGCTTACGGCCCTCGCGTATATTTCGGCGGGGGATGAAGTGGTCGTTTCTCTTAACACTTTCTCAACTTATGAGACGGTATCAAAACTTATGGAAGCCTCTATTATCCGCGTGAACCTTAAAAATTACAGGTATGACCTTGATGCGATGGCCAGCGCTACCGGAGAGAGGACCAAGCTGGTATTTGTCTGTAACCCCAACAATCCCACGGGCACCATGAACACGCAGAAAGAAATGGACCAGCTCATTTCAAAGGTGCCCGCGAACACCATCGTGTTCATAGATGAAGCGTACCGCGACTATGTGGAATCAAGGGAATTCCCCAGCTCGATCGATTATGTAAAGTCAAAAAAGAACGTGATAGTTACAAGAACGTTCTCGAAGATCTACGGCCTGGCCGGCTTGCGCGTGGGATACGGAGTGGCAAAGCCGGAAATAATAAGATATCTCAACCTGGTACGCATGCCTTTTTCCGTTAACAGGCTTGCCCAGTATGCCGCTCTATCAAGCATCGCAGACAACTTTCACATAGAAGCGAGCAAGAAGAACAACAGGGAAGGCAAGGCGCTGCTCTACGAAGAGCTGGATAAGCTCGGGCTATCGTACATAAAGACCGAAGCGAACTTTATCCTGATCAATCTTAATGATGATGCCGACATGGTATTCATGCAGATGATGCGGCGCGGGGTCATAATCCGCCCGCTGACCTCGTTCGGCCTGCCCGGCGCCATAAGGGTGACAATAGGGACCCCCGAGCAGAACAAAAGGTTCCTGCATGTATTGAAAGAGGTCATCCGTAAGTGAAAAGGACCCCGCTTTATGATGCGCATGTAAAACTCGGCGCAAAAATTGTACCCTTCGGCGGCTGGGACATGCCGGTTTTCTATCCTCCCGGGATAATCGCCGAGCACAAAGCGGTAAGATCGGCCGCCGGCATCTTTGACATCGGTCACATGGGCGCAATAAAAATAACCGGTCCTAATTCTGTCGCGTTCCTGCAAAAGGTCTTCACCAACGATGCTTCAAGGCTGAACGTCGGCGACGCCCAGTACTCGCTTCTGCTGAACAACAGCGGGGGCGTAATAGATGATGTTTTTGTTTATCGGACACCGGATTCTTATCTTGTGGTGCTTAATGCGTCCAATGCTGATAAGGATATCGACTGGCTGAGGAAGAACCTTATCGACGGGGCTTTGATCGACGACATCAAGGATAAGACCACCCTTTTGGCACTACAGGGGCCCGGGGCTCAGGATATCCTTCAAAAGATCTGCGAGCTGGACCTTAAGACTCTCGGCCACCATAAGATCGGCGAAACTAAAGTCCTGAACATCAAAGCTCTTGTCTCAAGGACCGGATATACCGGAGAGGATGGTTTTGAGCTTTTCTTTGATGCATCCAAGGCCGAAGCTGTATGGAACAAGCTGCTGTCTCTCGGCGCGGTGCCCGCGGGTCTTGGGGCACGCGATACTCTGAGGCTTGAAGCGGGAATGCCGCTTTATGGGCATGAATATAACGAGGGGATCACTCCGCTTGAGACACCTTTCATGTTCGCGGTTAAACTGGATAAGGGGGATTTTATCGGCGGGGACCAACTTCTAATGCAGAAAGAGAATGGGATCTCAAAGAAGCTTGTCGGTATCAAGCTGACCGGAGGCGGCATCCCGAGACAGGGCTATAAGATATTCAAGGGCGGCAGCATGATAGGTTACGTGACCAGCGGGACCATGTCCCCTACCTTCGGCATCCCGATCGGAATGGGTTATGTAAGGATCGGGTACTCCGCGGTCGGCGCTTCCGTTGAGGTAGAGATAAGGAATAAGCTCGTCCCGGCAGAAGTGGTAAAGCTGCCTTTTTATAAGCGCGCAGGCGTTTGACTTGATCCGCGGCTGATTGTAGAATTGGAAGTTTTCATAAGGAACAAGGAGGTTTTATTATGGCATTTGAAAGATGGACCGCAAAGAAAATTTATTATTATGTTATCTGCGCGGTGACGCTTTTCGTTCTCATGTGGGGCGCGGTGGATGTTGTCAGCGCCGTGTTCAGCATGACGATATTCAGGTCTCCTTCCATTGGAATGGAGGGTGGCCCGCAGGGCGGGGATCTGGGCACTGACGCAAAGGGTGCCGCCGGAGGGGCCACATTCGAGGATTACTATCAGAGCAGGATGGTTTTTGACCGCGTAGGCGACAGCCTGGCAAGGATACTCGTAGCCGGCGGAATATTCTTGTATGCCAGCCTTAAAATAAAAGAGCTGGAAGGAAAGGAAATTTAACTTGTATCCTGCCGATCTTAAATACAGCAAAGAACATGAATGGGTAAAAGCCGACGGGAACATCGCCACAATTGGGATCACGACTCACGCCCAGGATGAACTGGGAGATATCGTTTACGTGGAACTGCCCAAGGTGGGCACAAAGTTCAGTGCAATGAAGGAGTTCGGCGTGGTTGAGTCTGTAAAGACCGTGTCGACCCTTTATTGCCCTGTATCCGGAGAAGTTACAGAGGTGAACCCCTCTCTCTCCTCTAAGCCTGAGACAGTGAACAGCGATCCGCACGGCGAAGGATGGATGATCAGGATAAAAATGACCGATCCCTCCGAGCTGAACGGACTGCTTTCGGCCCAGGATTACGAGGCCCTGATCAAAAAGTAAACCGCATGAGATACATCCCCAACACTAGGCGCGACCAGGACGAAATGCTCTCGTCCATTGGCGTGAGTTCTATAGATAAGCTGTTCGTCGACGTCCCCTCATCCGTAAAAATAAACGACATCAAGTCCGTCCCGGAGGAAGCCCTTTCTGAAATGGAAATGAAGGATGCCGCAATACAGCTTTCTGACAAGAATCTCGGCGGCAGAAAGTATGTTTCTTTTCTCGGCGGCGGTTCATATGACCATTTTATCCCCAGCACGGTCAGGCACATCACGGGAAGATCGGAGTTCTACACCGCATATACCCCTTATCAGCCGGAGATCAGCCAGGGCATGCTCACATCGATATTCGAATATCAGTCCATGATATGTGAGATCACCGGCATGGATGCTGCCAATGCGTCCATGTATGACGGCGCAACCGCCCTTGCGGAAGCAGCCTCCCTGGCGGTCCATCATACGGGGAAAAAGTTGATCGTCGTTTCCAGGGCAGTTAACCCGAATTACAGGGATGTTCTGCGGACCTACGCGAATGGGGCCGGTTCCGAGGTCATCGAGTTCGATTATGTAAGAGGCGACGGCTCCGCCGACCTGAAGGATCTGAACAATAAATTAACTTCTGAAGTTGCCTGTGTCATAGTCGCGCAACCAAACTTTATTGGATGTATTGAAGATCTTGCTAAGATATCGGAAGCGGCAAAGTCAAAGGGAGCCATGTTCATTGTCTCCGTGGATCCGATATCGCTCGGCATCCTTAAGCGCCCGGGCGACCTCGGAGCAGATATTGTAACAGGAGAGGGACAGCCTCTCGGACTTTCCAGGAACTATGGAGGGCCCTATCTTGGCATCTTTGCTGTTAAGAAGGACTATCTGCGTCTTATGCCCGGCAGGATCGTTGGAGAAACGGTGGATTCGAAAGGCCGAACGGGCTACGTTCTTACCCTACAGGCTCGCGAGCAGCACATAAGGCGTGAGAAAGCCTTTTCAAATATCTGCTCGAACGAAGCTCTCTGCGCCCTTGCGGCATCGGTTTATCTTGCGACCATGGGAAAGTCAGGACTAAAAGAGGTGGCTGAACAGTGCCTGCAGAAATCCAACTACGCAAAGAAAAAGCTCTCTAAGCTGTTATCGCTGAAAGCCCCGTCGTTCAAGGAGTTCGTGATAAAGCCGTCAAGGTCTGTCGATCAGGTGAATAAAAAGCTGCTCGAAAGCAACATCATCGGCGGCCTTGATCTGGGGAGATATTATCCGGAGCTAAAGGATAATATGCTTATTGCGATAACTGAAATGGTGAAGAAAGAGGATATTGATACCCTGGTTTTTATGCTATCTTAGGCTTCTGCTCACTTGCTTCATATTTTTTAGCCATTTTCTCGTGCTCTTCAGCCAACTCATTTTCTTCCTTTATTCTGTAGATATTGGCCAGGAGACCATGTAGCCTGAATAGTGTGTGACTAAGGCCCTTAAGATAATAAGGATCCAATTCGAGCGCTTTTTCATAATCCCGGCATTCGCATATCAGGTTCCTTGTGATCTCTGATATGTTCCTGTTTGCGTAACCTTTTTCTTCCTCCACCCAGCGTTCATAATTCAAACCGCGCACATAATAAGCTTCGGCATCGCATGGGACCAGACCGACCATCCTATAGAGACACATTTCAGCGAAACTAAACGCGTGCGCAGTCATAAAAACTAATGCGCAATTAAGATAAGTTTCTGCTGCAAGCTTTCTCGCGTCTCTTGCGGATATAATCCTTTCTCTTGCTCTTTGTGCGGCTGTAATGCTTACTTCTTCGTTCGTTGGATCAAACTCGGTCACGGTTTTTGGTAATATTTTCGCCGCAAGCCTGACGAAATTATACCAGCGTACAAAAGCATGTCCCGCGCCGCCCTCTCCATTGACAGTGACAAGATAGAGCGGCCAATTGAATTCATGCGCGAATGCAAGGTATAAATAGCTTCTCTTGCAGTCCATTTGTTTCTCCTTACCGCTCAAGCCCAAAGAAAATACTGACCTTTTTTCATAAGGTAACTCTTTTAATAAAATTAATGTGAATTCCAAAAGCGCCCACAGATTGCAGCCATATAATAATCTTGAAATAAATGTTGAGCTTAATGGCATTCTATGTTCCTGTGCCTCTATTTTGACTTTTCTTATCGTTTCGTTAAGAAATTCATAGGCGTCTTCAGGTCCTTTCTCGCTCTTCGCGATCACCTCCCTTTCAACGGCAAATATTGTGTGGATAGGATTGTCAGTGGATATTTCAGGATATTTTCTGTGGATATCCTCAAGTTCGGATATTCTGTTCCGCGTGGTCTGATATCTATATTCCCTCCCTAGATAATGTTCTCCCACGCGCTTCGCGACCTCGGCTGCTCCGGTGTACAACGCCCAGCCGATGCGCGTTCCCCTGGCTTTTAGTCCAAGCCGCAAGGCATATTGATTGACCTCGAACCTAATTGCTGGTGATATCATACTCAGGTTTATCGTCAGAATAAGGATAAAATTTCGCCGTGGAAGGATTATTTTCTTCTGGTGATCCCAAATTGTGTCAAAAGCGCCCCTACCCCGTCCGCCGCGACATCCTCGAGTCTTGCTGTTCTGCCCTGAACAAAGATCTGGTGGAACTCATCCGTCAGGCCGTATAGGACCGTCAGGAACAGCGCTAATATAAATATCTCGAACCAGCCGTATGAAGTTGTTTTGCCTACAGCGAACCAGAGCAGATAATAGAGTATCCCGTATTCGATGATGTGAACAAGCTTGAGTTTTGCGATTATGGGGATCATCTTCAGCTCTTCAGGGGACGGCCTTGATGACAACCAGAAAATAAATGCCATGTAAAAGATCGCCGGCAGCCAGTACTTAACTTTTGACATCATCCCTGGAAAGCGGATGGTCGATAAGCACATTTTCGCTTCCTAACGTGAATTGATCGCTTCCCTGCAGCTTGATCATCACCTGCTTTACGCCTTTAACGCTTGTTGCCGTATAGACTATCTGGGTTATAAGCTGCCTTGCATCGGCCGCGTTTCCGGTAAAGTCATGAAGCACGCTGTTCAGGTCAACAATGGCCGTATCGCCCTCTATTTCGACCTTCCTGGCCCTTGTTCCCTGGGGTATCAAGGTCGTTAGGCCTTTCGCGCTCTCCTGCTCTGTGGGCCCTGCCAGCAGCTGATCCATGGCTATCACGAGCGGCTCCTCTATGGTCGGCCTCTCCCTCACGACTGAATAAAGCTTGCCTTCTTTGTCATAAAAATAAATATTGACCCCCTTGCTGGGCACGGAGCAGCCGGCAATGAATAAAAGCGCCAGTGACAATAACGCCAGCTTATTTATCATTCGGTCTTCTCCTCTTTTTTTACAACCCTCGCCAGGTCAACCACATAGTCGCCCTTCTCAAGTCTCTGGATTATAACGCCTTTCGCGTATCTCCCCTGCCTCGATATTCCGGAAGCTTTTTGCCTGCTTATCGTTCCGTTCGCCGTAACGAACAACAGCTCATCATCCTGTTCAATCAGCCTGGCGCGCGCAACCTCGTCTTTGTCGCGCAGCTTTATTGCGGTAAGCCCTCTGCCGCCCCTGTGCTGTGTTTTGAATTCCTTAACGTCGACCCGCTTGCCATAGCCGTGCTTGCTTATTGAGAGCAGGTCCATCTTTTCGGATACAATATCCATGGAGACCACTTTGTCACCTTTGCCAAGCGTTACGCCCTTAACTCCTCCGGCCGTTCTTCCCATGGGCCTTACGTCTTTTTCTTTGAACCTTATGAGGTACCCGTTCTTTGTTGATAGGACGATCTCCTGTTTTCCGTCCGTTTCCCTTACCCAGTGAAGTTCATCCTCGTCCTTAAGGTTGATCGCAATTATCCCTGTTCGTCTTATATTCTCGAATTCATCGAGCGATGTTTTCTTCACTATCCCTTTTGTTGTACACATGACCAGGAATTTGTCCTTGTCGAACTTCTTGACGGGTATGGCCGCGGTCACGACCTCTCCCTTGCCAACTTCGAGAAAATTCTCGACCGATTGGCCCTTTGCCGCGCGCCCCGCCTCCGGAAGCTCATACGCGCGCTTTTTGTAGCACTTGCCCTTGTTCGTTAAGAACAGGAGATAATCAAGCGTTGAGCCGGTAATTATCTTGTCTATCTCATCCTCTTCGCGCGTGGCCATGCCGGACACTCCCCTGCCACCTCGCGCCTGCGACCTGAACGCGGAGACCGGCATTCTCTTGATATACCCGTCGCGGGTTATCAGCATTGCGATCTCTATGTCAGGTATCAGCGCCTCTTCCTCTATCTCTTCCGCGGCCGCGGCTAGAGTGGTGCGCCTCTCGTCCCCGTACTTTGCCTTCATCTCGGCCAATTCCTTTTTGATTATGTCCAGGACCTTTTTCTTGCTTGCCAGTATTTCTTTCAGCTCTTTTATCAGCTTCTGGAGCATCGCGTATTCTTCGTCGATCTTTTCTCTCTCAAGTCCGGTGAGTCTCTGTAGCTTCATGTCCAGAATAGCCTGAGCCTGGATCTGGGTTAGCTTGAACCTGGACATAAGGCCGTGCCTTGCGTCATCTACGGTGCGGGATTTCTTGATGAGGGCAATCACGGCATCGAGGTTCTTGAGCGCGATCTTTAAGCCCTCCAGGATATGCGCTCGTTCCTCCGCGATCCTAAGGTCAAATTTGGTCCTCTTGATGACCACTTCCTGCCTGTATTTGACGAATTCGCTTATCATATCCTTTATGGTTAAGACCTTCGGGGCTCCATCCGCGAGCGCAAGCAGGTTCACCCCGAACGTGGTCTGCATGTCGGTGTGTTTGTACAGCTGGTTGAGCACCACGTCCTTGTTGACTCCATGCTTAAGCTCGACGTATATCCTCATGCCATCACGGTCCGATTCGTCGCGTAGATCGGATATCCCGAGGATTATTTTATCTTTTACACAGTCGGCGATCTTTTCAATTAGCTGCGACTTGTTCACCTGATAGGGTATCTCGTATATTATGATCACGTCTTTACCGCTCTTTGTTTTTTCGTCCTTTGTCTTTGCGCGCAGCGTCAGCAGGCCTCTTCCGGTCGTATACGCTTCCTTTATCCCGTTGTGACCGCATATGAATCCTCCGGTCGGGAAATCAGGACCCTTGATAAATGTGTTCAGCTTTTCAATTTGTATCTCGGGGTCGTCAATGTACGCGGCAATCCCGTCCACAACTTCAGATAGATTGTGGGGAGGAATGTTCGTCGCCATTCCCACTGCGATGCCAGATGATCCATTAACGATAAGGTTGGGTATCTTTGACGGCAGAACAGATGGTTCTTTTAGTGACTCATCAAAATTAGGTACGAACGCGACGGTCTCTTTTTCGATGTCGGCAAGCATCTCGGCCGCGATGTGGCTGAGCCTGGCCTCCGTGTAACGCATGGCAGCCGGGGAATCACCGTCGACCGACCCGAAGTTGCCCTGCCCTTCCACAAGCATGTATCGGAGCGAAAAATCCTGCGCCATTCTTACCATGGAATCATAGACCGCGGTATCGCCGTGAGGATGATATTTTCCTAGCACCTCTCCGACTATACGAGCAGATTTTTTGTAGGGCTTGCCGGGGTTAAGCCCCAGCTCGTCCATCGCATACAGGATCCTTCTGTGTACCGGCTTTAACCCGTCCCTTACGTCGGGAAGCGCGCGTCCCACAATAACGCTCATCGCGTAATCGATATAGGAGGACCTCATCTCGTTCTCTATGATGGCGGGCAGCACTCTTGGTCCGCCGGGAATATTCGGGCCTCCCTGTTCTGGGCCCCTTTTCACTTTTTCTGAGGAGGGCTTAGGCTCGGGTTTTATCGCGGGCTTTTGTTTCGCTTTAGGCTTTTTCCCGGGCTTATCTTTTTTGCTGATTCTTGTTTTTTCTTTCTTTGGCAATGCGTTCTTCCTTCTCTCTTTATTGCGTGCTTCCCTCTTATTGCTTTCTCCGCCGGAGAATAATTCTCCCTGTTCAGGATCTACCATCAGATATCAAGCCATCTCACTTTCTTCGCGTGCTGCTGTATGAACGCCCTTCTCGGCTCGACCTCACTTCCCATCAGCACTTTGAATATTTCGTCAGCTTCTTCGGCATCTTCAACCTCCACCTTCAACAGGGTCCTTCTTTCGGGGTCCATTGTCGTCTCCCACAGCTGCTGGGGGTTCATCTCTCCCAGTCCCTTGTACCTCTGAAGGCTCATCCCTTCCTTGCCGATCTGTTTTTGCAGTTTTTCTAGCTCCGCGTCATTGTAGACCCAGTGCTGCGCCTTCCCTTTGGTGACAAGGTAAAGCGGAGGCTGGGCAATGTATACGTTCCCGTTGTCTATCACGTCTCTGGCGTACCTGTAGAAGAACGTGAGCAGTAGTGTTCTTATATGGGCTCCATCTACATCCGCGTCGGTCATAATAATTATTTTGTGATAACGCAGCCTCTTTCCGAGTTCTTCGGTCGTAAGCTCATCTTCCTTGTGGCCGTTGCCATCTCCCTTCATTCCCGATATCACGCCGGGGCCTATCGCGGTGATCATTACCCTGATCTCATCGTTCGTGAGTATCTTGTCAAGGCGTGCTTTTTCCACGTTTAGTATCTTTCCTTTTAACGGCAGTATGGCCTGGAACTCCCTGTTCCTCCCCTGCTTTGCCGAGCCTCCGGCGGAATCTCCCTCAACTATGAACAGTTCGCACTTCGCGGGATCCCTCTCTGAACAATCCGCAAGCTTTCCTGGTAGTGTGGCGGAATCAAGCGCCGATTTTTTTCTTTCAAGGTCCTGCGCCTTACGTGCTGCTGCCCTTACCCTGAAAGCAATCAGGGATTTTTCTATTATTGCCCTTGCAATGGAAGGGTTCTTGTCCAGGAACCTCTCAAGTTCAGAGTCAACAACGGCATCAACTATCCCTTTTACCTCGCTGTTGCCGAGCTTCATTTTTGTCTGCCCTTCAAATTGAGGGTTGGGGATCCTGGTGTTTATTACAACGGTCAGTCCTTCTCTTACATCCTCCCCGGACAGGCCTTCTTCGCCTTTCAGCATCTGGTTCTTTTTTGCGTAATTGTTAAGAGATCTCGTGAGCGCGGACTTGAAGCCTACAACGTGCGTTCCGCCCTCTTTAGTATTTATGCTGTTAACAAATGAATAGATGTTCTCATCGTAGTATTCCTTGCAGTGCTGCATGGCGATCTCCACAAATATATTGTCCTTTTCCTCCGACATATAGATGGGGGGCACATAAAATGTTCCCTTCCCTTTGTTGAGGTGTTCAACGTAAGAAACGATCCCTCCCTCATAATGGAAGGTCTCTTCTTTCTTTTCCCTTTCATCTATCAGTACTATCTTTATTCCCTTGTTGAGATAGGCGAGCTCCTGAAGCCTGTGCTTAACGACGGGATAATCATACTCGATCTCTTCAAATATCTCTTTGTCCGCCTTGAATACGACTATCGTGCCGGGGTGTCTGTTGGCGGTCTTTTCCTGAACGATCTTCGGCGTCTTTGCTTTTCCTTTTTCAAATCTCTGGGTGTAGACTTTCCCGTCCCTGTGGATCTCCACTTCCATCCAATCTGAAAGCGCGTTGACCACCGAGACGCCTACGCCGTGCAGTCCGCCGGAAACCTTATAGCCGCCTGTGCCGAACTTTCCGCCCGCATGAAGCGTGGTCAGCACGACCTCGGCCGCGGGCTTTTTCGCCTCCTTGTGCATGTCGATCGGTATGCCGCGTCCGTTGTCTTCAACGGAGACCGTGTTGTCTTTGCCTATCCGAACAATTATCGTATCGCAGTAACCTGCCAGCGCTTCATCTATGCTGTTGTCGACCACTTCATAAATAAGGTGGTGCAGCCCGCTTTTGCTGGTGGAGCCGATGTACATCGCGGGCCTTTTCCTGACCGCTTCGATGCCTCCCAGTATCTTTATCTTTGACGCGTCGTAACCCGACGTGTCTTTTTTAATTTGCGGCGTTTTCTTTGCCACTTTGTAAACCCTTTCTGTACATTAGGTCGGACTTCATCGAGTTCATGTTCCTTTTGATCTTCCTAAAATCATCCGTGCTCATGTCCGGCACGGCCGCCCTCGCCTCATCCAGCGATAGCTTTGGGTTGCCATCCACAAGCCTCCATATCATGGTCGTTCTTTCCAGTTTTGTTTCGCGGTCGCATGCCGGACATATTTCAGCTCCACCATAATGACCCACCCCGCACCTGGCGCAAACCTGTTCTTTCTTTTGCGCCTGTTCGGCACTGCTTTCCCCGACCGATCCGGTCCGCGTTCTTATATCGCTCACTAACCTCTGCCCCGCCCTTTCGTTAAGCTTTGCGATTATCTCGGCGCTCATAAGGTTTATCCTCTGCGCCCAAGCCGGGTTCTTAACGTGCAAAAAAAGCACTCCGTCCAACAGCTTGTCAAAGCTCGTGTTCTCAGATACTCCCTTAAGTTCAAGCGTCTTCCATGCTTTTTCTGCGGACATTTCATCCCTTATCCTGGTTATTCCCAGATCTTCTTCAACCAGCTTTTTTATTATGTCCTTCAGCGGAGTTATCATTCTTTGGCCTCGGACTGTCTGATGCGCCCATCCTTTACCTCGTAAAGGGATGATCCGGTCCTGAATTCCTCCCGCATAAATTTTATGTCCGTAAGCGTTATGATGCACTGGCTCCCGTCGCCTGTCGCGCTGAGCAGCGCCTTGCTCCTTTTCGCGTCCAGGGTCGAGAACACGTCGTCCAGCAGCAGTATGGGTTTTTCGCTCGTCACGCTCCTTATCAGCTCTACTTCTGCCATTTTCATCGAAAGCGCTATCGTTTTTTTCTCGCCTGACGACGCAAAGTGCCTCGCGTCAGCCCCGTCCAGCAATATCTTGACGTCGTCCCTGTGTGGCCCTACGGACGTGGACCCCCTTGCGGCGTCGATGTATGCCGCTTTCGCGAGCTTCATCTTGAATACTTCGTGGTCCTCATCGCCCGATGGAACATATTTTATCTCCAGCTTTTTTGCGTTCCCCGCCAGCGATGACATGATGTTCACTGCGTTGTTCGTAATTTCGTTCAGCACGTTCTTTCTTACCTGCGTTATCCAGCACCCCAGCGTAGAGAGCTGTTCATCCCACTCGCCCGCATCCTGCTTTCCGCTTGAAAGCACCGCATTCCTCTGTTTTAACACCCTGTAGTAGTCCCTCAGGTTGTATGCATAATTCTTGCTCGACTGAGATATCGCTATGTCGAGGAATCGCCTTCTGTGGTGAGGGGCGCCCGATATCATCCAAACGTCGTCAGAATGGAATATCACAGATCGAAGCCCGCCGATAAGTTCGATCGATCTTTTGTTGTTCTCCCCGTTCATCTCGATCCTCTTGCTGTCCTTTGAGATCTTTATTGCTACTGCGAGTGATCCTGATGAATTCTGCCCTTCCCCTCTCACATATGCTTCGCTCTTGCCCCATGATATCAGCTGCTGGTTCTCTGAGGTCCTGTACGATCGGCCCACGGACAAAAGAAAGACCGCCTCTATTATGTTCGTCTTCCCCTCGCCAACGCCACCGTAGAATACGGTAGTACCTTCGTTAATGGAGATGTCCCCGTCCGCGAAGTTCCTGAAATTGTTCAGTTTGAGCTTTTTTATCTGCATCTTTACGTAATTACGTGGATGTTTCTGCTACCCTTATCGGCATTACTATGTACGTGAAATCATCCCCGCCAACGGGCTTTATCATCCCCGGACTTAAAGGTCCTGACAGCTCTAGCACTATCTTTTCATCCTTCAGCACCTTTAGGGCATCCATTACAAGCCTCACGTTAAAGGCTACCTGAGCTTTATCCCCGCCCTTTATTTCCGCCTCGATAAGTTCGTTTATGCTGCCTACGTCCGGCGCGCTGGCTATGGCGTACAGCTTTCCGCCCTTGACCTCCAGCCTTATTATGTTCGCGCTGCTTGATGCTATGACCGCCGCTCTCTCGATGGCCTGCAGGAACACTTTGGTGTTCATTGTCACCTTTATTTCGCTCGATTTCGGGATTACCTGCTTATAATCAGGGAATTGTCCCTGTATAAGCCTTGATACGATATATGAGTCCTTGTATCTGAACGAGATGTGATCCCCTCCCAGCATCAATTCAACCTCTCCCTCCGGATCGGCCTCTATCATCCTTGCGACCTCTGAAAGCGCCTTTGCCGGTATGATCACGCTCGATTCGAACGAGCTGCCCGCAACCTTGTTGCCCCTTTTCGATAACCTGTATCCGTCCGTTGAGACCATCCTCAGGTTCGAATTGTCGCCGGACATCTGCGATTTCCCGAATTCCATAAGAACTCCGCTCAGGACGTATTTCTCTTCGCTCATGGAAACAGAGAACACCGTCTGGTCGATCATCTCCGAGAATATCGATGATTCAATTTTCACGCTCTTGCCGTCCTTTATCTTTGGTAGCGTGGGGAATTCGTCCGGTGAGAGACCGTTAATATTGAAGTTCGATTGCTTGTAGGATATTTTAACGAGTCCTTTGTCAATGGTCTTGATAGTTATTTCTGTGTCGGGCAGTTTTGATACGATCCCGGAAAAGATCTTTGCCGGAACAAGAATGGCCCCCTCTTCATCTATGTTCGCCGTTATAAAGACCTCCATGCCTATTTCCAGGTTGTTCGCGGATATCTTCAGGCTGTTCTTTGTGGCTTCAAGTAGAATGTTCCCGATTATCGGCAGAGTGCTCCTTGTGGCAACTATCCTTTCAACGCTCTGGACACCTTGATATAAACTGCTCTTGTTACACTTAAATTCCATTTAAGTATCCTCCCGTTCCTTGTTCACTATTCACTTATCAACAATCCACATCTATATAATATGTATTACTTACTATATTTAATATATATAATAAAATAGTAGTAGTAGTAGGGACATTTAACATGTTAACAAATCAGAATTTACCGCTATTTCAGTGATAATTCTAGCAGATTTAACCTAGTTTGTCTGTGTGATTTTCACATAAAAAATGTGGATAAACCGGCCAAAAAGTATCAACATCTTATGAACAAGTTATTTACTGGTGGCAAGGTACTTCCTGATGTTGGATGAGATTTTATCAACGGCCTCTTCGATCTCAGGATTGCTCTTCAACTCTTCCTTTATCTTATCGAATGAGTGCATAACGGTGGTGTGGTCCCTACCCCCGAACGCCTCCCCTATTTTAGGAAGAGATGAAGACGTCATTGTTCTGGCCAGGTACATTGCGACCTGTCTGGCGGTTGCTATCTCTCTTGTGCGGGTCTTGGCGGTCATGTCATCGATTTTTATGCTGTAATACTCGGAGGCAGCCTTCTTAATGAGATCGATATCGATCTGGGATTTTTCCTGGACCGGCGATATTATGTCTTTTAATATGTTATCTGCCATATCCGTGGTTATCTCTTCTCCCGTCAGGGAAGCGAAAGCGATAACTCGCGTGAGCGCCCCCTCAAGCTCCCTTATATTGGAGATCATTTTTGAAGCGATCAGGGTAAGAACGTCCTGAGGAACAGGAAGCTCTTCCAACTCCGCCTTCTTTTTCAATATGGCGATCCTTGTCTCAAGATCCGGCTGTTGAATGTCGGCTATAAGGCCCCACTCAAAGCGCGACCACAGGCGCTCCTCCAGCGTGGGGATCTCTTTCGGCGGCCGGTCGCTTGAAATTACTATCTGCTTGCTGGTTTCGTGAAGAGTATTGAACGTATGAAAGAACTCCTCCTTGGTCCTGTCCTTTCCCGCAAGGAACTGGATATCGTCGATCATAAGAAGATCGACCGAACGATATTTCTTTCTGAAATCAGTAGTGGTGTTATGTTGTATGGAGTTAATTAGATCGTTGGTGAATTTTTCGCTCGTTACGTAAAGCACCCTCGCCTTTTGATTGTTCTTGATAACATAATGAGCAATCGCCTGCATTAGATGCGTTTTGCCGAGTCCGACGCCGCCGTAGATGAAAAGTGGATTGTAAGCTTTAGCAGGCGTTTCAGCCACAGCAAGCGCCGCAGCGTGTGCGAATCTGTTGCCGTGCCCGACAACGAACGTATCAAAAGTATATTTGGGATTCAAGTAGATGTTGCCAGTATCCACCGGCGGGACCGGAGGAAGCTCCATTTGATAGCCGGAATTTTCAAGCGGGGGTGTTATAAAAAGTTCCTTGGGCCCGACGATGAACGAAATGTCGTTAACGCCGCTGTCTTTAAGGTTCCTAACGATCGATCCGGTCGCGCTTTCGGTAAGCCAGTCTTTTAGCACTTCATTCGGGACCGCCACTATGATCTTGTTGTCAGAAATAGAAGTTGGTTTTGCCGACGAAAGAAGCGCGCCATAAATAGGTTTAGACACGCTTTTTTCAAGGGCTATGAGCAAATTGTTCCAGACACTATTTATCTCCACACGCTCACCTTTTCCACATTTTATAAACAAAATAATAACAAATCACGAGTAAACGCCTCAATTTATGGCGATATAACAGCAAATATAAAACCCGGCGGTAGTTATCCACAACACCAGAGAAAGCTGTGGATAACCTATCAGAGCATATGAACAAATCGCCAGCCTCTAAATTGATATCCGCGTGAAAACAAACGATCAAGGCACTGTAGGATCCTTGAACCATTGTTATCAGACCTGTGATTCTATCAAATAAATCAATCAAGGGCAATGTTAATTTGTTCATTCAGCCTGAACGGTTGACATTAATTGGATAATTAAATATAATGCCAAATCTAAAGCAAAGGAGATAAAATGAAACGAACATTTCAACCATCCAAAATAAAACGTAAGCGCGGCCATGGGTTCAGGGCTAGATCAAAAAGAACGCTGCAAGCCAGAAGGAATAAGGGGCGCAAGAGGCTGGTCCCTTAAGCCGCATTGAACAGCCTAAAGAATCAGGAAGAGTTCGACAGGGTTTTTAACGAGGGCAGAAGATCTAGCGGCAGATATTTGTCAGTAATAGTCAGAAGGAACGTGAGCGAGTCCAGGATAGGTATCATAGTAAATAAAAAATTCGGGACTGCGGTAATAAGGAATAGAGCAAAGAGGGTTATCAGGCAGGCATTTAATAAGCTTATTGCCAAAACAGGCGATGTGATAGAGATCGTGGTAATTCCAAGGACGAATGCGGGTGTTGCAGGAACAAGCGTGATCCTGAACGAGATGGAAAGTTTAATATCAGGTTTAACCAAGGCAGGACTTTAAGGTGGGAATTGTTTAAAAAAGCTTTAATATTTGTTGTTATGACGCACAAAAAGTATATTTCCCCCTACCTGTGGAAAACATGCAGATATCACCCCAGCTGTTCAGAATATGCCGTACAAGCGCTTGAAAAGCACGGCGCCCTAAGGGGTTCTATCCTGGCCGTTATGAGGATACTCAGGTGCAATCAGTACTTTAGGGGTGGATTTGATCCGGTGAGATAGGAATGTTTCACGTGAAACATAAAAGATCAAAAAGGAACAAATGAACATAATTAAAAGTCTATCAGATATTATGACCGAGGCATTGAGATTCTTCTTTAGTGTCAGCGGGAACTGGGGTATCGCCATAGTTTTGCTAACCGTTGCCGTAAAGCTGATACTTTATCCGCTCACATTCCAATCCACAAAACAGATGGCGGCGATGCAAAAGCTTCAACCCAAAATAGACGAGCTTCAGAAAAAGTATAAAGACAAGCCGGACGAAGTGCAAAAACACATGTTCGAGCTATATAAGAAGGAGGGGGTACATCCCTTAGGGGGCTGCTTACCAATGTTGCTGCAGCTGCCGGTCTTTCTCGCTCTGTTCTTTGCGGTCTCAAGCAATGAATTCAAGACCATCCTTGGAGCAGCCGGGACAAAGGCTCAGTTCTTATGGATCGTCAATCTTTCTCAGCCGGATCCTACTTACGTAATGATAGTACTGATAGCACTAACGACCTATTTAACTTCATTAACAATGCCCGGGGGAGCGGCAAAGCAGCAGAAATCCATGTTATATCTTATGCCCGGCTTTATTGCGGTAATAAGCATGTCTTTCCCTGCAGGGGTGCAGCTATACTGGGTTGTGCAAAACCTGCTTACAATAGCACAGCAGTGGTATATATTAAGGAAATAAAAGGTTAAGTCATGGCTCAAGGAGGTATCATATGGCAAACAGTGTTCGAATGAAGGGGAAGTCTGTCGATGAGGCGGTTGAATCAGCTCTTCAGGTGCTGGGACTAAAGAAAGAGGAAGTGGATATCAAGATAATAAATGAAGCGGAAGGCGGCGTTTTGGGCGTTTTCGGTGCCAAGGAGGCCGAGGTTGAATTATATCCAAAGGTCAGTCTTGCGCTTGAAGCAAAAGAGGTGCTTCAGGGAATACTGGACCAGATGAAATTCCTGACGCTCGTATCCGTAAAGACCGATGAGCCTGATCTTACACAGTTGGACATCAAGGGAGAGGATATGGGCAGGATCATCGGAAGGTCCGGGGCAACGATAGACGCGCTGCAGTACATTACATCAACAATACTCAGCAAACGACACGAAGGGCGCGTCAGGGTGATAGTTGACGCAGAGGGTTATCGGGACAGACGCAAGAAGATCATTACCGAAGATGCCGATGCCGTGGCCAGAGAAGTAGAAAAGTCGGGAAAGGAAAAAAGCCTTCCCCCCATGACAGCAAACGAACGCAGGCTCGTGCATCTCTATATACAGGAAAATTTCACTAACCTGAGCTCATACAGCCGCGGGGAGGGCGCCGGCAGGCAGACAGTCATTGCCCCTAAAACCGAGGAAAAAGCTTAAAAGGTCCCCGTGAGAACAGATACAATCGCGGCCATAGCAACACCTCTTGGTGAAGGCGGAATAGGGATAGTAAGGATAAGCGGTCCGAGCGCACTTAAAATAACCAAAAAGCTGTTCAATCCCACCAAAAAGACCACTTATAAGAGCCACGTTATGAATCACGGCTGGATAAAGAACGGCTCCAGATACGTTGATGAGGTCATGGTCAGCTATATGAAGGCCCCCAACTCATATACCGGTGAAGACATTGTCGAAATAAGCTGCCACGGAGGTGTCGTTTTACTGAAAAATGTCCTTGATCTGGTCATAAAAGGGGGCGCGAGGCTCGCGGAAAAGGGCGAATTCACCAAGAGAGCGTTCTTAAACGGCAAAATGGACCTTACCAGGGCGGAGGCCGTGATCGACGCCATAAAAGCTAAGACCGTGCCCGCCTCGCATATCGCAGCCGCTCACCTTAAGGGATCATTAGCAGGCCTTATATTCGACATTAGAGGCCAATTAGTGGCTTTATTGGCTGAGATTGAGGCTTCTATAGATTTTCCCGATGAAATAGGGGAGGTACCGAGAAATAAGCTCCTGAAAAGAGTGGGCAAGGCATTAAAGGCGGCGAATAGGCTGATCAGAACAGCCGATGCGGGGCAGATATTCAGGGAGGGCGTTTCATTGGCGATCGTTGGCAGGCCGAACGTAGGCAAATCCAGCCTGATGAACGCCCTGTTAAGACGGGACAGGGTAATAGTAACGGATACGCCGGGAACAACACGGGATACTATCGAGGAAATGCTGGACATTGACGGGATGCCGGCAAGGATAATAGACACGGCAGGGATAAGAGCGCCCAGGCATTGCGCAGAAAGGCATGGGATAAACAGAGCTTATGAGGTTATACAGGGCGCTGATGTTGTTCTGCTCGTGCTTGATCTGTCAGAGCAGATAAAGAAAGAAGACAGGCTGCTTATTGAAGCAACAAAAGACAACAAAAGGGTCATAGTTTATAACAAATCGGACATGCCAAAAAAGCTGCTGATACAAGGGCTCAGGTTTAATGCTCCGTGCGCGATGGTATCAGCAAAGAACTGGACGGGCATGGGTAAACTTGAGCGCACAATAAGGAATACGATATTAGGAAATAAAGTAGTGGCAGTAAATGCCGATGTAATGATAAACTCAAGGCAGAAACAGTGTCTGTTAAGAGCAAAGAACAGCCTGGAGCAATGCCTGGGATCCATAAAAGAGGGGAGAGAGGCCGATATCATGGCGATAGACCTTAAAGGAGCAATAAAAAGCCTTGGAGAGGTGACCGGAGAAACGGTCTCCGAAGAGATCATAAGAACGATATTTGAACGATTCTGCGTGGGGAAATAGACGATTGTTTCACGTGAAACATTGCAGATATGCACAAGTGGATAAGGGGTGTGGATAAGTGTCAGCCAAGCTGATTAACGGAAAACTGAGGGCAAAGGAGATAAGGGAAAGCCTTAAAAAGGAGGTATTATCTCTAAAGGCCAAAAAGATAGCCCCAAAACTGGCGGTAGTGCTTGTGGGGGATGATCCAGCCTCGCATATATACGTGGCGAACAAGGAGAAGGACTGCGCGGAGGTGGGAATACTCTCAGAAGCGTATCGACTGCCGGCAACGGCCAGGGAGGCTGAGGTGCTTGGCATAGTCGATAAGCTGAACAAAGACAGGTCCGTGCACGGCATAATAGTTCAGCTGCCTCTCCCGGACAGTATCGACGAAGAGAAGGTCACCAACTCGATAGACCCAGCAAAAGATGTGGACGGACTGGGAACGATCAACATGGGAATGCTTATTAAGGGACAGGGCGACCCCCTTGTCTGCTGCACGCCGCAGGGCTGCATCGATCTTATAGGATCGACCGGTATCGAAATTAAAGGGAAGAACGCGGTAGTGATAGGCAGAAGCAATATGGTGGGCAAACCGATGGCAGTGCTGCTGCTTCAGAACAACGCCACCGTGACCATATGCCATTCTAAAACTGTGGGACTCGCGACGATCGCAAGGGGGGCCGACATACTGGTCGCGGCTACAGGAAAAGCAAAAATGATAAAGGCGGACATGATAAGGCCGGGCGCCGTTGTGATAGATGTGGGCATGACAAAAACAGACGAGGGATTCATAGGAGATGTTGATTTTGAGGCCGCAAAGGAAGTGGCCGGGTTCATTACTCCCGTACCGGGAGGCGTTGGGCCAATGACGAGGGCGATGCTGCTAAAGAACACAATAAAGGCCGCCTCAAGGATTATTTAGATACTTTTTTCCCTCGGGGTTTTATTCTTTTCAGTGTAAGGGTGTGCCTGTCCTCTATTATCCATTCGACCGTTTCGGATTTATTGAACAACATCGCGGAAGCGATCGCGGCGGGAATATATATAAGCCACTGGAGGCTTTTACCCCTTTTTATCGCCTGGAGCCTGACCGGATATCCCATGTATAGTAATTATACTATACATATAATGTCCTATTCAATGACAAGTCGCAGGGTTGTCCGAAAATCGGAATTCTGATATAATTCCCCTCTATTATGTCTGTTCCATTTTTCGACCTGAAAATACAACACGCAGCTATCCGCAAGGAGATCGATAGTGCCATATCAAAAGTCATTGATTCCGCACAGTTCATTCTGGGGCAAACCGTCGCTGACTTCGAGGCGGATTGCGCAAAATATCACGGGGCTAAATATGCCATAGGCGTTGCCTCTGGGACAGACGCTCTGCACCTGGCCCTGAGAGCAATCGGCATCAAGGAGGGCGACGAGGTCATAACATCGCCTTTTACATTTGTGGCAACAGCTGAGTCGATCACATATACCGGGGCAAAGCCTGTTTTCGTCGATATAGATCCCGTGTCATTCAATTTGGACCCAGACAAGATCAAACAAAACATAACAAATAAGACAAAAGCTATAATACCTGTCCATTTATACGGGCAGCCTTCAAATATTGACGCAATAATGAAGATCGCACGTGAATATGGGCTTAAGGTCGTGGAAGATTCCGCGCAGGCAATAGGGGCTAAGGTCGGCGATCGGCATGTGTCGACGATCGGAGATGCAGGATGCTTGTCTTTTTTCCCGACAAAGAACCTGGGGGCCTTTGGCGACGGCGGAATGGTCATAACAAATGATGACAAGATATATGATTCAGTTAAGGTGCTAAGAGCGATAGGCAGCAGGGTAACGTATCATTATGAAGTGATCGGTTACAACAGCAGGCTTGATGCCCTGCAAGCCGCGATACTAAAAGTAAAATTGCGATATTTGGAGAAATGGATCGAGGCAAGAAGAAAGAATGCAGCTTTGTATGATGAACTTTTGAAGGGATCGGATGTTATTACTCCCAAGGAATCAAAGGGAATAAGGCATACTTATAACCAATATACCATCAGGACCAAGAAGCGTGTCCAGCTTCTGGCCCACCTTAAGGAGAGAGGGATGGGAGCAATGGTCTATTACCCGCTATCGCTCCACCTGCAGAAAATATACGAATATCTTGGACACAAGATCGGAAGTTTCCCCTCTGCCGAGGTCGCGCAGAATGAGGTCATATCCCTCCCAATATTCCCGGAACTAAATGAATCTCAGATCACTGAAGTTGCTTCGGCCATCAAGGAATTCTTCAGTAAATGAAACGCCTTAAGATCGGCGTGATCGGCTGCGGCATAATGGGCGGCTACCACATAAAACAATACAGGAACATCTCGGTCGTTGATCTTATCGGCGCCGCAGATTCCGACCCGTCAAAAAGGATCGAAGGCGTACCTTTCTTCAGCGATTACGCCGACCTGTTAAATATCGCCGATGCGGTTTCAATAGTCACGCCGACCTCAACACACCATGAAATAGCGAACAAGGCCCTGGACATGGGTGTGAGCGTGCTTATAGAAAAGCCCATAGCAATGAACACGGAAGATGGAGAAAGGCTCATTAAAAAGGCCAAAAGTAAACGCCTGACCCTTACGGTGGGCCACATAGAGCGCTTTAGTCCGGTCTACATGAAGCTTGAGCAGGAGCTGAAGGGAAAACCACTCCTGATAATCGACATAAAGAGGTTTTCTCCCTTTCCCGCCAGGATATCGGACGTATCCTGCGTTATGGACATTATGATCCACGATATCGATCTTGCCCTTAAACTTGCCGGATCTCCGGTCGAACAGGTGAGCGCCGTCGGGAAAAAGATAAGGACCGAAAGGCTTGATACCGCGCAGGCAGTGCTTGTGTTCAAGAACGGGACTATCGCTAACATAGGAACAAGCAGGGTCAACGAAGTAAAAGTAAGGCAGATTATCGCCGTTGCGGGCGACAAAATATATGAAGCAGACCTGTTGAACAAACAATTAAAGGAACAGACCACGAAGGGGAAAAGAGCGATACCAATAGATGACCACGACCAGCTTAACCATGAGCTGATGTGTTTTGCCTCCGCCGTATTGAAAAATAGAACCCCGGTCGTGACAGGAGAGGATGCGCTTAAAGCGCTCGATATAGCGACCAGGGTCGAGGAGGCGGCGCTAAGATCATGATCATAAAGATAGTATCGTTCATAATAGTGTTCACGGTAATTATCCTGGCCCACGAGATAGGGCATTTTGTATTCTCAAGGCTGGCAGGTATCAGGGTGCTGGAGTTGGGAATGGGACTTGGGCCACGGATATTCGGAGTTTTAAAGGACAAGACCAAGTATACGCTGAACCTGTTGCCGATAGGGGGTTTTGTCCGCATCGCCGGGCTTGATGAGGACACAACGGACAAGAACGAATCTTTTACGCCAAAAGAGAGCTACCTCACAAAAAGACCGGGCCAGAAATTCCTCGCGATTTTCGGAGGCCCGCTGTTCAATATGCTGCTGGCGGCGATAATATTCTATTTTATGTTCATCATAAGCGGCGTGCCAAGCGGGACATCCAATGAGATCGACATCGTCACCCCAGCTTCCGCAGCACAAAAGGTCGGGATTATGTCTGGTGACAGGATTCTAAAAGTAGAAGTAAAGAAAAACGATCTAGAAAAAGCGATTGATAAATTCCAAGATGATGTAAAAAAGATTTTATCAGAAAACGGAACAAATAATAATATTGAAGACACTGAAGGGGCCAAAGGGAAATCGGATATTATCGCAATGATAGGGATAATACATAATAATCCTGGCAAAACAATAATAATAACGCTTGATAGGAACGGGAAAGAGATTAAAAAAACAGTCATTCCTAAGCTGAACAGTAAGCTTGGGATCGGCCTTATAGGCATATCATTGAAGTCCATATACATAAAGACCGATCCGATCAGGGCGGTTTATTTATGCTTGAAGCAGTTACTTTTAACCTCTATAAGCATTCTATATGTGCTTGGATTGCTGATCGTGGGGAAAGTGTCATTATTCGATCTTGCAGGTCCTGTTGGGATCGCACAATTCACGGGACAAGTAGCTGGGGAGGGAATAGTTCCACTATTATATTTCACGGCATATCTCAGCATAAACCTAGGGCTTATCAACCTGCTTCCCATACCAGCGCTCGACGGGGGACGCCTAGTGTTCATAATCATCGAATGGATAAGAAAAAAGGCCGTTGATCCAATATTGGAGAACAAGATCCATCAGGTAGGGTTCGCACTTCTGCTGGCCATTCTTGCGCTTGTAACCGTCAGCGACGTAATAAAGATCTTCGCAAAATAGCACCCACCACTACTTAACGATCACAGTATCAAGGGCCTGTTCAAACGGGTCGCCGCCGTAAGTGACACCGTTATAACCGGTATAAGATTTTCCGCCTTTTGTGCGGCAGGTCACCCTTAGCGTGGCAGTAACCGTATCCCCCATTTTGGCTGTTGGCGGTCTTTTAAGCCTTAAGATGACCCTTGTGAAGGATGACTCCGATAGCTCCAGCGGATTTGACAGAGCTTTGATATCCAACCCCTGATTCACCCCATACGGATTATTATCTTTTAGCAATGCCACTTCCCAGCCGTCCGGTGCTTTTAACTTGATATCGAAATCGAATTTGTTGGTGACATTCCCCAGATTCTCTATAACGTGAGGGAAATAGATGTATTCGTCACTGCTATTAATGGTCTGCACCTTAGGCGAGAGCCTGACCCCGTAAATATGACCTATCTTGACGGTAGGCTGATCCAGCGAAATAACCCCCCCACTGTAGTAAATGGACGTCTTCTCGCAAAAGGCCTCGCACGGGAGAAAGGATATGACCGTTAACGCGATAATACATATCGATATCTGCTTCATTTAACAGGAATTTTAGCACTACAGCGATGAACAAACAAGGAATCCGGGACAAAAAAAGAAGGGGCCAAAGTACTTTGGCCCCTTCCCGTGAATCCTTCAAACTGTAACTGCTCTGCCTATGTATGTATGTGTGCTATCTGATCGTAACTCCCCAAGTGAACGAAGTCGCCTTATCAGTTACGCCGGTATTTTCCCACTTGATCCATTTAATACCGCTTATTCCAATGAGGCTCTTGGGTTCAGTAACCGCCGTCCAACCGCCAGTAGCGCTTCCCTCATATGTGGTAGCCGGTGCAGTCAAGGTTGAATAGTAAGCAATCCAACCTCTGGTAGCTGCATTTGGCTCTGGAACTGTGATGGTCACCACAGAAGTCGAAATGGTGTCTTGACCAGCTACTGAACAACCCATATGCGCGGCTTCCGTACTCACCGGGACATGATCGATTATTACAATACTGTTTGCAGCCGCACCACCCTCGTTAGTTACGGTGATCTTGTATGTTATAACGGCTCCAGGAACCGCGTCATGTGTACCAAGCGGCGTGCCTGCTAAATATTCAGTCGGAGCATCGACTTCAAACGTCCTTGAAATGCTCATAAGGGACGCTTCGATGCTTGTAATGGCTGAAGAGTAGGCCTCTGAAGTGCCGCCGTACGTATTGGCGTTGGCACCAGTGTAAACACCAACAGGGGTCTGAACAGTATATACCTCAAGCGTAACCAATACCCATGACCCGTTCGGCGCCTGATCCTGATCTCCCGGGATAACGGTAACGTAGACTTTTCTCGTGGCATCCTCACCGATAGAGCCGGAATTGCCGGATTGAGAGAAGGCATCATTACTTGTCAGTATGGTCCAACCCGTTCCTACACAACCATGATACGACACGCGCGTGACATCAAGGGTATATGTATCAGCCTTATTACCTTCGTTGGAAACAAGATAGGTATAGGTCTTTGATACCAGCGGATTTGTTTTTCGATAAATACCCTCTGCCGCGTTTGCCAACCCTGCAAAACCGTATACCGGCATTACCGCAATGATTATAGTTTCGGTGGAGACAATGGTCATTGGAGCTCCGCCTGCGTCGGTATAACGCATGAAGTTATTGAAACCCTCAGCGGTTATAGGAACGCCCGCGGCAGTATCCCCAGGATTGCCATTTGCAGCGAATACGGCCACTGGAGTAAACAGAACAAAAGCTGCGAAAGCAAAAATAATAGCTTTCTTCATTTATTTCACCTCCTTTTATTTTTTAATTAAGTGCCGGATCATCTAATGTAAACGGTCAAAGGATTGCTTCTGATAACCCATAACGACCTTCCAAAACTATCCGTGTAGCTCATTACACAGGCGTTCGAGACGATCGACCTTTCATGGGACCACTGGAACGCGAACGTACCTTCTTTCAGCATTGCTATGGCCGAGAACAGGACAAGAGAAACGATCAACCTTTTCATTATAAGATCGGTCCTTTCTTATTTTGCCGCGAACGCCTGGACTTCCATCAGCTGCACATAGCCCCACTCGGCGTGCTTGTGGAATGCCGGGCTGCCTTTTTTTACAAGCAGCTTGATGTACCTTGAAGCCGGGATAGAGCCGGGGACCGAAGTGTTCACGATCTGCATCGGGTCGCCCGCGTCTGAACGGCCGAACGCTCCCGCGCCTGCGTCAACTCCGTCAGCCACGGTGGTCCATGCAGTATTGTTCTCGCTTGCCTGTATCGTAAGGCTTTCAGGATAAGCCAGCGATCTCCAGTAGCTTATTATGTTGCTGAGCTTGTATGGCCTGCCCAGGTCCACGACCACATATTGATCGGCAGCGGATACAGGCCCCGAATCCGCCATACCCGTAAAGTAGCTTGTAACGCCGTCCGTTGCCCTTGAAAGCACCTGATCAGGGGTCCCGGGCTTAACGTAATTATCGTCAGGAAGGGTTAAAAAGGTGCCGGTGACCTTTTTGTTGAGCGCGATATTGACGCCGGAAGTAGTAAAGCTGCCGACGCTGGAAGATGCGGACTTTCCGTAGAAGTCGGTCGCCTTGACCTGGAAAAAGTAGGTCGTGTTCTGTTTCAGGCCGGAAACGACAACGCTGTTATAGACGCCGGACTGCGTATTAGCCGAGCTCTTGGCCAGCGAGTTCGGGTCCGTGCCGTAAAATACCGAACCGCCGGCCGTTCCTATGCTGGTCCTGTACTTGATCGCGGCGGTCGTGTCGGTCACGGAGTAGACATTGACATCGGAGATCGAAAAGGACTGGTTCATTGAAGGGAACACCTCAACCTTAGCGATCTTTACGTTCGGCCCCTTGCTGCTCGTATAGGCCGATCCTGCCGGGATCATTATCTGAACGAATCGCGAGCTGTTCTGCGTTCCTTTTAGGGATATGCTCTGCACCAGATTGTTCCCGGACGCGTCGGCAATGCCTGTGCCGGCATCAAGGTTGGAGGCTTCATCGTTCCAGAACTTTGAATCTCCGCTAGTCCTTATTGAATAAGAGCCGCTATAAGCGTTCTTATCCCAGGATATCCTTACCCTGTCAAGGTAAACGCTTGAGCCGAGATCGACGGTGAGATATTGGGGCGTGTCGGTCACATCGCCGGAGGTCGCCGCAAGGGTCTTATTCTTGGCGTCGGTCACCAGCTCGGGGTTCGTAAAGGTGCCGTAAGCCGATCTATTCTCGGCAAGGTTGGTATTGGAATCTATCGCTACAGCGGCGGACACAAAGAAAACCACAATAAGGCTTAACAGGACGGAAACAGCGAACAGATTGATCTTTTTCATATGCTCCCCTTCTTCCGATTAATAATTTACAAGGACCTTGAGCATTGCATAATTGCTCTTGCCCTTTGCCACCGGCGATACATCTTCAAGGACCTCGAACCTGACCTTTGAGACATTCACTTCGTTCTCGATCTTGCTGAGCCACTTGCCAGCCTTTTCATCAAAATATGTGATGTTCACCTTGTATGTCGGGCATTTGGCGGTGCCTGTAATGAAGGTGGTCCCCTTCGGGATGGCGTATACGATAACTACGTTCTTGGCGATGCCGAACCCTCGGTTGGCAAAATCGATCGAATAATTGATTATGTCCCCGGGGGACGCTATCTTAACGGTCTTTCCCATGTGGGTGACCTTTGCGGAAGCGACCATCTGCATTTTGGGAGCGCCGGCTATATTTGAAGCGTCGCTCTCTAAACCGTCAGTGTTGACCGCCTTGCATACATATGAATAGCTCTTGCCGGACCTGACGTCCCTGTCGGTATAATTGGATGCCGACAAAAGCGATCCGTTGATCTTGGCAAAATCTCCGCCGCCGGAATCGTCCTTTCTGTAGACATTAAAACCGGTCACGGATGTGTCGATCGGCGGGGTCCATGAAAGGACAACATTGTTGCCATCAGTTTCCGCTGAAAGATCCTTTGGCAAGAGGGGAGATGCCGAAAAAACCGGGGATAACATTGAGACCAGAAAAAGGGCTGAAAGCAGGGGGACTAAAAACCTTATTCTCATAGTGCTACTCCTTTTTTCATTCTTAAAGCGGGGTAAATTATATCACTATATATCAGGGATGGCAAGGGAAATAGCTATCTTATGATGACCTCGTAGGTGGCCATTTTATTCTGATCGGAACTCAGGTTGTCGGCCTCCCAGGATATGTTGGTCACGTTGCTGTCTATGTAAGTGCCGGCAGGGGTATAATCGAAGGTCGACCCGCTGTTCTGGGAGAACGATATATTATGCGTCGCTTCGCCCGTGGCGCTATCAAGTTTATAATCCGTATTGTCAGGGACCCTGTCGTTAAGGATCATATTACTTGCAAGCCCGAAACCGATGTTGTCGTATTTTATCGAATATTTTATCGTTGAACCCGGAACAGAATCATGCGCGTCTTTGCTGTAACCCCCGGCGATCGGGGCATCCACAGTTACTGTTCTTGTCACCTTAATCAGCGGGGCGCCGACGCACCTTGAGGGGTCGCTGTAACCCCCGTTAGCAAAGGTCTTTATCGTATAATAATAATCCGTTCCATGAAACACGTTTTCATCATCATACGATCCCCCTGTTATTATGACCATGTTCAAGGGAGATGGATCATAGCTTTCGTAGGTGAGGCCCCTGAACACATAATACCCGTCGAATGATTCGCCCGTGCTTGGCACCCAGGTGAGCCTTACATATGATGGGCTGCTGGTCGGCAGAGCTTCGGCAGTTACCGTGTTCGGAGGGAACAACAATATGAGGATGGAGAAGAACGAATCGCTGGTATCATAGTTCCATAAGCCGGAGCTGTTGAAGACCTCAATTGAGACCAGGCAGTCGGTCGAAGTGACCGCGGGAATGTGCCAGGTGAACGAACCGGAATCAGGTGTGCCGGAGGTAGCAAAGTTCCACGTTGAGCCCGCATCAATGGAATATCTTATAACGACCGGAAGAGGAGAGGGTCTCATGCCGGTCTCGTCTGAAGACAGCCAGGTTATGCCCCTATTCTCCCCGCTATGGAACACCAGCCCGCTGCCGTTTGGATAGGTCAACGACAACGAAGGTCCGCGGAACTCGTAAGCGCCCATGTCATGACCAAAGCCATGCGGCCTGTTAAAGCCCGAAAGATCATCACCAGGCGCGCCCTCAAATGTTCCTGCATCAATGCACGGTGATCTGGGAGCAAGCGAGAGGAAGTTAACTTCTCCAGATACTGTGGAGGCGAATCTTGGCTCGTCAGATATGTTCCCCGTCCCGCTGACGAATCCGTCGGGCTGGATATCGGAGTACGTGATGTCCGGCGACATATATGCGAACACGGGATCCGATGAAGTAGCGGAATTGTTGTAGAATATCGAATTTTTCACAGTCCAAGTGCTAGACCTTGCCACACCGCCGACCCCGGACGTATTCCCGTAGAATGTGCAATTGACCACGTTCCACGGCTGGTCGTAAGTGAGTCCCCCCTCATACCATGAATAGTTATTATTGAATACGCAGTTCGTGAAATAAGATATGCCTCCCCACGGATAGTATCCTATGCCGCCCCATGGGGCCCAGTTGCCCTCAAACGTACAGTTGGTCGCCTCCATGCTTGCCCCCTGAATAACGCCTGCTATATTATTTGAATAGTTACCTTTGAACAGCGAATTGGTAACTTTCCATTTGCTGCCATCTGCAATAACGCCCCCACCGTAATGCGCGCCATTACCTATGAACACGCAATTATCTACCGTCCAATTATCGCCATCGGTGATACCCCCGTTTGCCTGCCATCCGGCCGAGTTACTTAAGAACCATGAGTTGCTTACCGTGACCTTGCTCCCGGAAGAAACGCCGCTGCTACCATTGTATCCCCCGCTGTTGCTCTCGAAGGAGCAATTCTCCAACACCCACGTGCCGCGGCTGAATGCGCCGCCATACATAGCTGTGTTATTATTCATCACGGTATCCGTGGCAAAAACATTCGCGTTATTAGCTTGTACAGCGCCGCCATCGCCGACGGACTGGCCGTAACTCAGGGTATCCCCGAACAACCATAAATTGCCACCCGTGGCCATTTTAATAATATTTCCGCCTAAACTGTCCGCTCCGACACAATTTTTGATCGTAACGCCTTCTATGGTCAGCTGGACGGCATTCGGGACTAAAATACCTCTTCCGTAATTTAGCGCGTCGAACGTGACGGGTTCCGTTGCGTCAGGAGATATTATCAGTGTTATGCAGGTCCTGTTCGGCCATATGGCCATGTTCCCGCTCTTAAAGGTTGAAGCTTCCTGAGTATAGAGACCGGACATGGCCCGGACCTCACCCGAAGCCGCCACCGAATTGATGCCTTTGTGCAGGGTAGCGAACGGGGCATCTATCGTGCCGGTGCCGGTAATATCGCTGCCTGTGGGCGAGGGCGCGATATATATTAAGGGCAGAGGAATAAGGAACGTGCCGTCGCTTGCGTCGCTGTTGGGGACCAGGTTCCCGCCGGTAGCCTCGACAGATATCATGTACTGGTACGAAGCTATATCATCAGGGGTGGTCCATCCGTGTGAACCGGTATTCGGCTGGCCAAGAGCGATATCGTGCCATGTGACGCCGCCGTTATACGAATACCTGATATTAATCGAATCATACACTACGCCGTATGTTGCATCCGTGGCGGTCCACTGGACGGTGACATTCGACCCGCCCGCGAAATTTTCTCCGCCGTTCGGATAGATGACCCTTACCACGGGGCCCTGGAATTCATAAATTCCGCGGTCTATCCCGAGGCCATTAGGCCTGACGTTCCCCAAAATATCGAATGGGGGAGCCCCGTCCGCTGTACCGGAATCGATAAGATTCCCGCCATTCCCGGGCCTCAAATAACCCGCGCTCGCCTCATCTGTTGAGGCAAAATTAGGCTCGGCAGAAGTGTTGCCTGTATCGTATATATAATCATTCTGCTGAAGATTAGAATATCTTATATTGTATGTTACATCCCACCCGGCAAAGGTATGGGCGCCATACTCGCCCCTATTGTTCATAAAAACGGAGTTCCTCATCTTTACGAACTTTACTGAACCAAATACGCCGCCAACATTATTTGAATAGTTATTGATGAATATACAATTGTTCGCTTCCCATGAGCCTGAAGAAGATTCCCACTGAGCGCCGGCCGTACACTCCGCGACACCTCCATAGTAAGCGGTATTGTTCGAGAACACGCAGTTGACGGCTTTCCATATGCCGCCAAAACCTACGCCACCGTAACCGTTCGGCGTTCTATTGCCCGTGAAGACGGAATCGTTAGCATAAATGCGCGATGTGTTATTCGCCGGAGCATATATCGCGCCGCCGCGCCCGAACTGACCGCTGTCAGCACCGCCTTCAGCCGTACAAGCGGCGATCCTTATATTGGTCAGCCATAAGTTACAGTTGCTCGCAAGCTTGATGGCGCCGCCGCCGACCAGGGAAGGATAAGTATTGCCGTCAATATAGCCGTTCTGTATCGTTATTCCCTCGATAGTAAGGTTCACGCTTGCTTCCACACTTATTGCCCGGCCCAGTCCCTGTGCATCTATCGTGGCGGGCAGGGTGGCATCGGGAGAAAGCATAAGTGTGATGTTCTGCCTGTTGGGCCAGTTGATCATGCTGTGGCTTACATATTCGGAAGCTTCAAGAGTAAAGACGCCGGGCATCATCATGACAAAGCCATTGGGAGCGATCACGTCCAGGCCCTTTTGTACCGTTCTGAAAGGAGATTCGATGGTCCCCGTACCCGTTTCATCCGAACCGCTCGGTGAAACATAAACAGTCGGCAGAAGGAAAGAGAAGATGTCGTCACTGGCGTCACAATTGAACTCTGAGCTGCCATTGATCGCCTCGATGGAGATCAGATATCGGGATGACGGGATCGAAGGCGATTCCCAGGTAAATATCCCGCTGTTCGCGTGCGCGAGCTCGAGATCGTTCCAGGAAGAGCCGCCGTTCGTGGAGTATCTTATATTGATGGAATCGGTCTGTATCCCGTACTCATCGGTCGCGATCCATGTTATGGTTATTTTGTTCCCCAGACCGTATGTTTCCCCGCCATTCGGCACGAGCACTTTTACGGAAGGCCCCTGGAATTCATAAGCGCCCATGTCAACGCCCAACCCGCGCGGGCGATGGTTGCCGATCTTGTCTTGCGGCAGAGCTCCTTCAGATGTTCCGGAGTCGATACAACCTGATCCCGCACCGAGCCTAAGGAAAGTAGCGAGGGATTCATTCGTTGAAACAAAGTTCGGGTCCGCCGATATATTACCTATATATGTGAACCAGTCGAAAGGCGGAACATCCGTATCCGAATAGGTAATGTTGTTGAGGGAGCATCCATCAAAGGGATTACCCGGGGTGGGATTATTCCAGAATATATTATTCACTCCATAGAACGTGCTCCCGTACGCTACCCCGCCAGAAGCTGTAGCCTGATTGTTGTAAACGGTACAATTATTCAGCGTCATGTTTTCCCAGACCGATACGCCACCCAGAGAATTTGACGTATTGCCGTAGAGAGTGCAATTATAAAGGGTCAGGTTACTCGAATTTGATACTCCACCATAGTACGCAGCAGAGTTATTTGCAAATACGCAATCGGTCAATATGCCTGTTGTTGACGCGAAAACGCCGCCGGAATCGGCGCGGTTATCGCGGAACGTGCAATTATTGGCAGCCCATGCGGGGCCATAATAATCGACAGCCCCATTATTTGCATAATTCCCCTCAAAAGTACAGTTTGCCGCCGCCCAGAGAATGTTGCCGTTGCTTACTCCTCCATAGAAAGAATAATTAGCTTTAAACACGCAATTCTCAGCATCGATAGTTACGCGGCCTCCGGACGGGTAATAGAATACGCCTCCGCGGATCCAAGAACCTTCGGCGGTACAGCTCGCAATTATAGAGTCCTTAAGGGTAAGTACGGCCCCGCTCGTAAAATATATGCCTCCGCAATTGCCTGATATTTTCCCATTCTGTATCGTTACCCCGATTATCTCCAGGCTTACCGGGTTGCTCACATTTATTATCCTTCCGTAAGACTGCGCGTCTATTGTCGCGGGTTCCGTTGCCTCAGGAGAAAGCATGAGGGCGATATCACTGGTGTTCGGCCAGTTGATCATGCTGTTGCTTACATATTCAGAGGCCTCAAGGGTATAGACGCCGGGGAGCATTCTTACCTCGCCCCAGCCGACCACAGAATTCAGGCCCTTTTGTATCGTCCTGTACGGGTACTGATATGTGCCGTCGCCGTCAGGAGCTTCGTCGCTGCCCGAAGGCGAGATGAATATCACTGACTTTTCTCCCAACAGCTCAAAAACAGAATAACTATTTCCGATCCCGCACAAGCCGCTGCTTGCACCGTTGACCTCAATTGATACTAAACATTCGTTCGATATTATGCCCGTGTTCGTTGTCCACTCGGACGTGCTTATGCCGGCAGTGTGGGAGCCGGGCTCGGAAGATATAAGAAGGTCCCATGTCAGCCCTTCATTCGAGGAAAGCCATATATTTACGTCAGTCACCGATTCCGGACTTGTTTTCCAGGTTATCGGATAGGGTGTGTTCGGCGGTATCCTTTCCCCGCCGTTCGGATGTACCAATGCAACCGACGGCCCCTGGAATTCATAGACGCCCATGTCATAACCAAAACCGCGCGGCCTTGGATTGTTGTCATGGTCGTAAAAGGGCGCTCCGTCCAGGGTGCCAGTGCCGGTATCGATGCATTTTGATCCTATCCCTAGTTTAAGGAAAGAAGCAGCTGTTGCATCAGTAGTAACAAAGTTCGGTTCAACCGATATGTTGCCGGTATTAGGGTACCATCCGTCAGGCTGAACATCCGAGTATGTGAAATACAGACCGGAAGCATTGAATATATTATCCGGCGATGTGTTGTTCCAGAAGATATTATTAACTCCGGCATAATTGCTCCAATACGCTACTCCTGCAGAAGTTGAAGCATGATTGTTGAATGCAGTGCAATTGAACATGTAGTTGTTTTCATTAAATGAAACGCCGCCATAAGCTGCCGTATTGTCATGGAATAAGCAATTGTACTGGGTAAAGTTGCAATATTCTGATACGCCGCCCCACGCCGAAGCAGAGTTATTTGCAAAATCGCAGTTCAATAATATGCCCGATGATACTAACCTGAAAACACCACCTTCTCCGGCGCTGTTGCTGATGAACGCACAATCGGTCGCATTAAAAGTATAGTTCTGTATGACCCCGCCATAATACGAACTATTATTATTAAAACAGCTGTTGATGGCCGTTACAGTTATTTCCTGGAAACAGCCGCCAACGGTATTTGCCCCATTGCTCTCAAAAGAGCAATCTAAAACTGTCCATGCGCCCTGATAAGCCACCCCCGCACCATAGCTTGAATGGTTATTTGAGAATTCCGAGCTTGTAACATTCCATGTCCCGTAACATGAAACACCGCCGTAAGAGTTCACCGTATTATCCTTAAAGACGCAACCGCTGATATTCCATGTGTTGCTGCCATAATTGATGCCTCCGGAGTCGGCGTGGTTGCTCTCAAAGGTGCAGTCTGCCGCCGTCCAGAGAATGGGATTGTAGCTTACGCCCCCAACTTGCGCAGAGTTCGCCCTAAAAGTGCAGTTTTCCGCATCGATAGTGGATACGATCCCGTCAGGGCAATAGAATATGCCTCCGTTCGTGGCGCTGTCGGCGGTACAGCTTGCGATAGTCAGGTTATCAAGCGTAAGAACGGAACCCGATAAATATATGCCGCCGCCGTTGTTTGAAGCTTTTCCGTTCTGCATCGTTATGTCTTTTATGGTAAGGGTGACCGGCGCTTCAAGGCTTATTAATCTTCCAAGCGACTGAGCATCTATTGTCGCGGGCTCCGACGCATCAGGCGAAAGCATGAGTGTGATATCGCTGGTGTTCGGCCAGTTGACCATGCTGTTGTTCACATATTCAGAAGCTTCAAGTGTATAGACGCCGGGAAGCATCCTTACCTCTCCCCAGCCGATCACAGAATCCACGCCCTTTTGTATGGTCCTGTAGGGGTATTGATATGAACCGTCGCCGTCCGGAGCTTCGTCGCTGCCTGAAGGTGAAACGTATATTATCGACTTTTGTCCCAACAGCTCAAACAATGAGCTTTCTCCAAAGCCCCATATGCCGCTGCTTGCTCCCAGGGCCTCAACTGAAATCAGGCATTCATTCGATATGAGCCCCGTATCCGTTGTCCATTCGAACGTGCTTATGCCGGCAGGGTGGGAGCCGGGCTCTGAAGCTATAAGAAGGTCCCAGGTCGCGCCTTCGTTGGTGGAAAGCCATATCTTAACGTTAGTTACCGATTCCGGGCTTGTTTTCCAGGTTATCGGATAGGATATGTCGGGTGGTATCCTTTCTCCGCCGTTCGGGCGGATCAAGACCACTGACGGTCCACGGAATTCATACATGCCCATGTCAAAACCAAAACCGTTAGGCCTTGGATTGCCGTCAAAGTCGGTCAAGGGAGCATCAGTAGAGGTGCCGGCGTCGATGCACTTTGATCCCAGACCAAGTTTAAGGAAAGTCGTGGTTAGGGATTCGTTCGTAGAAACAAAGTTCGGTTCCACCGATATGTTGCCGGTGTTCGAATACCATGAGTCTGGCTGAATATCAGAGTAAGTAAAATAACGGCTGCAGCCAGGGAATATATTGCCTGGGGCAGTATTGTTCCAGAAGATATTATTGGCGCCATAAATGTTGGATGCCAAAAAGACGCCGTAATCTGTCGCAGTATTGTTGTAAATGGAACAATTGAAAAGCGTCAAGCTACCCGTATACGATACCCCGCCATCAGGCGCTGTATTGCCATATAGAGAGCAATTGTACAGGGTCAGGTTGCTGGAATTTGAAACTCCGGCATTGCTCTCAGAAGAGTTATTTGCAAATACGCAGCTCGATAAGATGCCCGTTACCTGAGAGAATACGCCGCCATCATAAGCGCCGGCGTTATTGCTGAACGAACAATCAACCGCGTTAAAATTAGTATAGTTGGCAGCAACGCCGCCCTCTTGCGCGTTATTTCCTTTAAAATCACTGTTGACGGCAGATACGTCGCAATTGTCAAAACAGCCGCCTTCCCAACCCCCACTGTTACCCTCAAAAGTACAATCCGATATCGTCCAGATCGCACCAACAGCAATACCGGCATCGCCATAGTCATCGGAGACGGTGTTATTTATGAACTCCGAACTGGTAACGTTGGTTATCCCTATATATGAAATCGCTCCCTCATATTCAGATATGTTATCGCGGAAGGTGCAGCCGGAGATCGTCCATGTCTCATCGGGATTATCAAAATAAGCCACGCCTCCGGAATCAGACGCCTCATTGCTGATAAAAAGGCAATTAACGGATGATACATTGAAGATATAGGAGAACACGCCGCCTCTGCCGCCGTCGGCAAAATTAGACTCAAATGTACAGCCCGTTGCCTCGAAACTTAGCATGGAATCGCAGACCCCGCCGTAATATGTTGTATTGCTCCTGAAAACGCTGTTGGATGCAATGAACACAGACGTGCTTTCACTCGGGTCATAGCTGTATCCATCTATCACCCCGCCGTAACCATCAACCGAGTTGCCCGTGAACGTGGAATCAACGGCTATGACAGTGGAATAAAGGCTGTATATAGCGCCGCCCAGATCGTAAGCATGGTTATTGGAGACAACGCAGGAATCAATTTCAAGTGATGCCCCGCTTTCCAGGTATATGCAGCCTCCTGACCCGTTGAGCCCGTACCCTGATACCCTTCTTCCGTTCTTCATGGTTATGCCCTCTATTTTCAATTTGACAGGCGTGGTCACATTTATCAGCCTTCCAAGCGTGCGGGCATCCACTGTCACCGGGCCGGTTGCTTCGGGCGAAAGCCGGAGAGTGATATTGTCGGTGTTCGGCCAGTTGGCCATGCTATAATTGACATACGCTGACGCTTCCAGGGTATAGGTGCCGGGCAGCATCCTGATATCCGCTCCGTCGGCTGCCATATCCAGCGCTTTTTGTATCGTCCTGTACGGTTTTTGATACGAACCGGTGCCGTCGGGAGCTTCGTCGCTGCCGGAAGGCGATATGAATATAACTGCCAATGCCCCCGACAGCGTAAAAACAGAAGGGCTTCTTCCGCCGCCCCACTTATTGCTGGTTATACCTTTGGCTTCGACCGAGATCAGGCACTGGTCCGAAAAGAAGCCGTCGCCGGGCGTCCATTCGTAAGTGCTTATGCCTGCTGAATGCGCCCCGGGCTCTGAAGCTATAAGGTCCCAGGTAAGGCCTCCATTGGTTGAGAGCCTAAAATTTACGTTATTCACCGATTCTGGAGAGGTGGACCAGGTAATATTATATGGGACCCCGCGCGTTATTTCTTCTCCACCGCTCGGCTGATGCACGATCACCGACGGCCCCGTGAATTCATATGCGCCCATGTCGTTGCCAAAACCGCGAGGTCTTATACTCCCTGCCAGATCAGGCGACGGGGCTTCTATCGATGCCGTATCGATACAGGGTGAACCGGGACTAAGCCGGAGGAAGTTGGGATTCGAATCTATGGTCGAGGCAAATTTTGGATCCTTGGCGATGCATCCGGTCCTGGTAAAGTCATTCCATTCCCCGTCATCCACATCGCTATATCGCATGGTGCAGCCTGGCTCCATGTTATAGAACTTGGTACCGCTCCCTCCGGCAAAAATACTGTTTATAACCGTCAATTTGCTGGCTACGGCTACTCCTCCACTGGCGGAATTGTTATAGAACGTGCTGTTTATGATCGTCCATGTACCGCGAGATATTACTCCTCCGTTATTACAGTTATTCCCGCTAAATGCGCAGTTCGTAACTATCCATGTGCCGTAATCAGCCACCCCTCCATAATTACCAAGAGCGGAATTATTGATGAATGAACTGTCCATGACCTCCCAAGTGCTTCTAAGGGCTACGCCTCCTCCGCCGTCGCCAAGATTTCCGCTGAACGTGCTGCTTGCCACCTTCCATGTCCCGCCAAGAGCTACTCCTCCTCCATACGTATTTGCGCGATTCCCAATGAACCGGCTGTTCGAAACATTAACAGACGCGCCATCTGAATAGACCGCGCCGCCATAGGCCCCGACGCCCTCAACAGTGCAATAACTGATGGTGACCTGATCCAGCCAGAGCGTTGAACCGATCGGCAAATATATGCCGCCGCCGCTTTTTATGTTCGTCAGCCTTCCTTTTGTTATCGTGATGCCTTCTAATGTCAGGTTTAAGGCGGACTCAACGGATATCCCCCTCCCCAGGCTTTGCGCGTCGATGGTCGCGGGGGAGGTTTCGTTCGAAGCTTTAAGCGTGATGTAATTTTTGTTCGGCCAGAGGATGTTATGTTCACTGTAAGTGCCGCCAAAAGCCTTGACCGCTCCGCCCGTGGCCACCCTTGTGAGGGCGAATGCGATAGTTCTATAAGGATCACCGATCGTGCCGCTGCCATCGTCGTTCCCTGCCGTGGAAACCCAGACCTCACTGGAGGGGACAGCTATCGTGAATTGATTGTCACTGGTATCGGAGTTAACCACTGAACCGTTGTTCGTTGCCTCAACCAGGATCAGGCAATACTTTGAATTGATCAGGGGCGCTTCCCAGGTGAATATCCCGGTGTTCGCTTCATCCGATGCGATCCTAATGAAGTGAGCCCCGCTGTCAGATGAATATTCTATGCTTATGGAATTACCAAGTATGCCGTAGACCTCATCCGTTACGGACCATGTAATGGTTATAGGTTCGCCCCCGTTATAGGACTCTCCGCCGTTCGGAGCTATGACCCTGACGGACGGCCCCTGGAACTCATATGCGCCCATGTCATATCCAAAGCCGCGCGGCCTTGGATC
>Ga0315295_10000166_pt1 | contig 55579 bp, 47 predicted proteins | sample YL17G14_0_MG_FD_204453 | JGI IMG/M metagenome (GOLD analysis project Ga0315295, IMG submission 204453) | Sediment microbial communities from Yellowstone Lake, YNP, Wyoming, USA - YL17G14_0 | ecosystem: Environmental > Aquatic > Freshwater > Lake > Sediment | place: USA: Wyoming | collected... | reverse complement strand
GGGGACGGGAGGAGGACACGGCTCACACTTTCCGGAATGGCTGGCATCATACGGGAGACATCGGGCGCTTCGACGAGGATGGGTACCTCTGGTACGTGAAGAGGAAAGCGCAGAAGGAGCTCATCAAGCCCGGAGGGGAGAACGTTTATCCGGCCGAAGTAGAGAAGGTGATCCTCGACCAGGGGGATGTAGCGGAGGTAAGCGTGATCGGCGTTCTAGATGTCCAATGGGGCGAAGCCATCAAAGCAGTATGTGTCCTTAAACCCAGCAGATCCCTCGATCCTCAGGCTTTGATTGATTTTGTGGCCTCCAAAATCGCCCGGTACAAAAAGCCGAAGTCCGTGGTTTTTGTCGATGCCTTGCCCAAGACGAAGGAAGGAGAGATCGACCGGGACCAGGTAAAGAAGGACCATGGCGGGAAATATTAATTGAGTCGTCAATGGAGGGCCAAAACCCTGGAACTGGGAACTGGTCAAAAGACTTGGCGCGCCCCCTAAACTCCGGGGGAGAGTGCCTGAAAGGGTGATCAAATGAATTTTCCTCTCGCCGGAATACGGATCTTAGAATCAGCCCACCAATATCCTGGCCCCTACTGTTCCATGCTTCTGGCTGACCTGGGAGCAGAAGTGGTGAAAGTAGAGAGGCCTGGAGTTGGAGATCTGGCCCGGCAGCTTCCTGATTTTTTTCGGAGCATCAACCGCAATAAGAAGAGCCTCACCCTCGACTTGAAGCTTCCTGCCGCAAGGGAAATCCTCTACCGGCTGGTTGAGCGGTCCGATGTTTTCATGGAAGGTTTCCGGCCGGGGGTGGCCAGCCGGATCGGCATCGATTCCCCCACTCTGCAAAAGATCAATCCCCGATTGGTCTACTGTTCCATTTCCGGGTATGGACAGGAAGGGCCCTACCGGGATCTACCCGGCCATGACCTGAATTATCAGGCCATGTGTGGCATGCTGGAATGCTTTAAGGATCGGGAAGGAAATTACGTCGCCCCCGGAGTGGCGATTGGAGACCTCTCTTCGGGGATGTTTGCCGCCATCGGCATCCTGGCAGCATTGATGTCCAGGGAAAAAACGGGCCAGGGCCAATATATCGATGTCTCCATGTTTGACGGGCTTCTTTCTTGGATGAGCACCCTCTTCGGCATTTATTTCGGAACAGGCCAATTTGGTATGGTCCAGGATGCGGGATATGGAATTTTTAGGGCTGGAGATGGACAGGCTTTTACACTCGGGATCGCTCATGAAGATTGGTTCTGGGATCGGCTCTGTTTAGCGACCGGGCTCGGGGAGTATCAGGGGATTCGGGCCATGGAAAGGAGAATGCGGAGGAAGGAATTAGTGGAGAAACTCCAAAACGTCTTTATTCAGAAACCGAGGGAACAATGGTTGAAGATTCTTAAGGAGGCCGATGTCCCTGTGTCTCCTGTGCAGAAATTGAACGAAGTTGAAAGAGATCCCCATGTTCTCTTTCGGGAGATGATCCAGGAGATTTCATCCTCCTCGGCCGGACGCCTTAAACAGACCGGTCTCGCCATCAAGCTTTCGGATACCTCGGGAAAAATCCGCATTCCACCCCCGGAGCTGGGAGAGCATACTACGGAGATCCTGAAATCAATGGGATATGCAGAAGTTGAAATCGAAAAATTAAAAAAAGAACAAGTGATTTAACCTCGCAAGTTGCAGTCTTTAAGGGAGGCAGCAGGCGAACGAATAGGGGTATCTCCAGTAAGTTTGAAAAGCAGTAAAGAGAAAAGAAGACCCTCCTTCCGCAAATTTAATTCCAGTTACAAGACCTCTTGCAGGAATTGTAACTTGATTTAACCTCGGCAGTTGGGTGTTTCGACCTCTGCAATCTCTCAAATCCTGGGCAGAAAGCAAATGGGTTAATAAAGCTAGTCAACCCCGTCCCCTATTCCACACGGAATGAAACCCGCAAGACAAAAACATATTCAAAATACCCCAAATTGAGATTTTTGCAGCTTTTTCCCATCTTCTATCTACCTCGGCTATCCTCTCCCCCCACTCGAGGGATGGGGAAAAGCTGAGGGGGGCTTTTTATGCTGGGGCGATGCAGAAGAGGAATCTCCTGGTTGGGTGGCGGGCGTCGGCTCATGCGTGTAACGCAGCCTGGGACCGGAGATTTTCTGGTTTGGCTCCTTCTCCTGAACCAGTCTATCCTTGCGAGTCCCGATTAGCAGAATCGAGCAATTTTTGCAACCCTTGGGTCACATCTTGAGCAAAAGAAGGATCATTGATGTGCGCGTCCTTTTCGATCACTGGGATACGAGAAGGTAAATTCCTTTTTAACGTTTCAATAAAGGACTGATTGGCCTCCGGATAGAAGAAAGGCTGCCCAGGGGCATCGATGGCTGAAAATCCTCCCAGGGGGATGTATACGACCACAGGCCCTTTGGCCTGGGATAACTTACGGGCCATGATCTCCCCGAGCTGCCGGTTTTCTCCCACATTCGTTCTCATCAAGGTTGTGGCAGGGTTGTGAGCATAGAGGTGCCGACCGCGGAATGAGGGGGGAACGGCATCGGGAAAATAATTGACCATATCCATGGCCCCCGGAACCACAACTTGGGGGATCCCCATCTCTCCCGCCTTCTCCAGCCGGTTTGGCCCGGCACTACATTTGCCCCCCAATAGCTCATCCGCCAGCTCCGTGGTGGTGATGTCCAGCACAGCCTCTATCTGCCCCTCTCCCAGTAATTGCTCCATGGCCTGGCCTCCGATCCCATTGGCATGGAAAACCAGGACCTCATAGTTTTTTTCCTCCAGGATCCTTTGAGCCTCCGTTACGCACGGGGTCGTGACCCCGAACATGGTTGCGGCAATCAGCGGACGATCGGTGGATGGTGTTTCTTCTTTTCCTTCCGCCATTCCCCAAACCGCCGCAGCGGCGTTGCCAAGGATTTGTTTGCTGATTCGATTGAGGCCGGAAATATCTACAATCGAAGGCATCATGAGAATGTCAGAGGTTCCTACGTACGGACGGATATTTCCAGAGGCCATGGAGGAGACCATAACCTTAGGGACTCCCACAGGAAGGGTCCTCATGGCGCTCGTCCCAATGACCGATCCCGATCCTCCGCCGAGGGAAATGACCCCCAGGATCTCCCCATTCTCGAAGAGCTCCCTGGTGATTTTTGCCGCTCCCCTGGCCATAATGGTTACAGCCATCCCGCGGTCTCTTTGGCGGACGAGCTCCTGGAGAGACTTCCCTCCAGCTGCGGCCACCTTTTTATTGGAAATATCCACATCTGATGGGGAAGGCTGGAGAACCCCAGCATCAAGGGTGCATACCTTCTGCCCTCGGGCAAGGATTTGATCCCTTAAGAAGTTTAATTCTTCACCTTTTGTGTCAAAGGTTCCTATGATGAGAATGTATGGGCCCATTATCAAATAATCAAAGAAACCGGTCATTGCGAGGAGTCCCGCGAAGCGCGGGACGACGCGGCAATCTCGTAGGGGCAATTCATGAATTGCCCCTACGAATCTTCTGTGATTTAAACTTCTTAGTCACCTTCTGGATGGCTTCTTCTACCGGGATGCGTTCGATAGAAGATGCTCCGACAAATCCAACTGCCTGGGTATGCCGGTAGATGTATTGCGTTGCCTCCGGCCCCTCAATGGGGCCGCCGTGAGCCAGGCAGAGAACTTCGGGCTTGACGGTGAGGGCCGCTTTGAAGATCTCCCTGCATCTCTTCCCGGCTTCTTCCAGAGTCATCGGCCGCTTAGAGCCCACGGTTCCGCCGGTAGTCGTTTTCATGTGGGCGACCACGGCATCGATCGCCTTCTCGGCCATCATCCTGGATTCTCCAGGGTTGAAGACATAGGCCATGGTGAAGAGCCCGAGGGATCCGGCCAAACCCATAACCTCGGCTTCCCTCCGGTAGCTCATTCCCATATCTTCCATGGTCTGCCGAAAATCCCCGTCAATCCTCCCTACGGTGGGAAAATTGATGACGCCCGAAAAACCTGCAGCCTGCAACTCCTTCAGGAAAATTTCCATATCGCGGGTCAAGTCGTAAGCGCAGATGCCAGCAATCACTGGAGCATTGCGAACGACGGGTAATACATGGCGCAAGCCCATCTCCTTGACCATGGCGTTGGCGTCTCCAAAGGGCATGTAGCCAGCAATCGAAGGAAGGCCATCCATCCTGTAAAGCCCGGAGTTATAGATGATGATAAGGTCAGCCCCACCAGCCTCGGCGAATTTCGCCGAAAGACCGATTCCAGCCCCAGCAGCCACGATGGATTTTCCTTTCTTCATCTCATCCCGCAGCCTCTGCAAAACCGCTTTACGCTCATATTGTTTAGCCATTTTCCTTTCCCCTGAATGAATATTGGAGTTCAAACGTTTGAGAGGATTCTACCATATGAGGCCATGAATTCAATACGGGAACTCGGGTTCATAGAATCGGGGAGAACGGCTCCGCAGAAAAGGCAAGAATATTCTGGATTGATTCGAAAAAAAAGAAATCGTATGATTCTATACGGTGCGTACCATAAAAACCGTAGGAGAACCAATCATGAAATCAAAGAAATCCTGGCGGGAGAAATTGGCAGATAGCAAGGGCCTGCCCAAGGTCGTAGAGATCACTGGGAAGATGAGCAAAAGATGGGGTGAGGGGACCGTGGTTATACCCGCTCCCCTGGAAGTAGATGAGATCATGAAGAAGGTGCCCCAGGGGAAGGTCATTACCATCAATGAAATTCGGTCTACGCTGGCGAAGAGGCATGGCGCCACGATCGGATGCCCAATTACCACAGGTATTTTCGCCTGGATTGCAGCCCATGCTGCTGAGGAGGAAGCAAGTGCCGGAGGCAGGAGAATAACGCCCTATTGGAGAACGGTCAAAACCGGCGGGGTTTTGAATGAAAAATATCCAGGGGGAATTGAAGCCCAGAGAGAGAAGTTAGAATCCGAGGGGCACAGAATTATAAAAAAGGGGGGGAAATATATAGTTGAAAATCTTAGCCGAGCAGTTATCCAAAAGGATTAAACAACCGCCCGAAGGCAGATTTGACCTCCCCAGGATGCCACAATAGGTCGTGACAAACGAGTGCACCTAATGCTCAGCTACCCCATGTCTAATCAATTGAAGATTACCAAGTGAAAGCGTGCATCATTTCAAATGGAATATATAGATAGGAAATCGTAACCTTTTTGGGCCGCTTGGAATTAGAAGATATATAGCAGCTTCATGTTGTTCAATTCCATCGAAAAACACTATCTCATTTTTGGCCCTGCTGAAGATCTGACCTTATGCGGTTGATCATCTTAGAGCTGACATAAAACTTATCCTTCTTCGTCCGCCCCGTTTTCCTTGGATTCTACACTTTCTTGCTTGCCTGGTTTTGGCAAGATCCTGTCTGCTACCCTAACACATTTTGTCCAGTCTCAAGAGAGATGAGAACGACGCCAGATAGCTAAATTGCCTTATCTCAAAGCCTCTATCTTTTCCGAGCTTGTCAGAACTGCATAGGCGGCGTGGGAGGCAGGTTCCTTAATGGCTCTGTAGCTTCCCGCTTCCTCTCGATGTCCCGCCAGGCGCGATTGAGTTGTTCCATCGTAATCCCTAGCGACTGCGCTGCTTCCTCCTTAGGCAAATGGTGCTCCATGGCGTAAAGGATGAGGTCAATCATGTCGTAGGGTATGCAGAAATAGAATTCCTGGTCGCTCACCACGTAGCTGTACGTGTCTGGGCTCGGCGTCCTGTCAATGATCTCCTTAGGCGCGCCGAGGTGACGGGCGAGCTGAAACACCTGGTCCTTGTAAAGGGGCACTAAAGGTTCGATGTCGACTCCGCCGTCGCCGTACTTCACGAAGAAACCCTGGAGTGCTTCGGGGAGGTTCGTCGTCCCGCAGACAATGTAGTACCGCTTTTCTGCGGCATGGTAGAACTGAATCATCCTTGTCCGCTGCTTGATATCATTCGCGGCGATCATGCCAAGATAGTCGTCGCGGGAAAGACGCGCTGCTTTCACGGAACCGTCCCCGTCCTTCACCTCCAGGTGATAAACGTTGATGCGATCGCGGTCGAGCAAATCCTGCGGCAACGTGATCCGGAACTGGTAGTCCCTTTTCAATTCTGGGAAATATTTTCTCACGATCGCGTCGCGCCGGGAATAGACGCCGAACACTTCGAGAATCGGCGTGAGGTCGATCTCTTCCCAGGTGATGCCGAGCGATTTCGCCGAAAGGATGCCATACTCGCGGCTCACGGGGTTGGAGTCACGTTCGGGGAGGATGAGTCCGTGGACGCGTTCCTTCCCGAGGGCCTTCACACACAGGGCCCCCGCAACGGCAGAGTCAATACCCCCGCTGAGTCCGATCACGGCCCCTTTCCGCTTGAAGTAATTCCTCACCTTGTCGCGGATGAATCCGGCGAGTTCGTCAGCCACCTTCCCCGCATCAATCTTCAAGACATCCTTTGATAATTCCATTTTCGCTTCCTTGTTCCGCCGGCAGATCAGGAAAATGCCAAGCCGATTCGAAATCTACCAAAAAACAAAGGCCAAGGCAATGGAGAAATATTTAGACCACTTTTTGCCTTGCCGTAGGGGGGCGAATCTCAAACTCAGGGTCGTAAGAAAAACCACAACATATTGGGGGTGCTTTCGGATTATCAAAATTGAAGCTATCGTGCCACTCTACGCACCTGGCCAAATTTCCAGGAATGAAAAGTATATCCGAACCTCGATTGCCACTTGAAATCTACACCGTCTGACAAAATCTTTCAACCGAAGACTTCAGGAAGAAGTCTTTTGCCCGAAAGGTCTAGAAAAGATCATTTGAAAATTGATATCGAACGACCTATTTTAGCGCGGGGATAGTAAAAATGCCTCCTGGATTTTGACATTTTTCCTCACAAATTCCTCAGCCCAATCAATTAACTAGCGCCCTTCTATTCTCGGCCTTCCATCTTTCATGACTTTCTGCAGCCAGGCTTCGCTTTTCCGAATAATCCTTTTCCAGGAAAACTCTTCGGAGAGAAAATAAACCCGCAGAATTTGTAAAAGAATGGCCGTGGAGACGACCAGGAATTTGTCCTCCGGGATTTCGAGATTCATGGCGGATGCTAATTCCTGGATTTTCTTTAGATCGAATCCAAATACCTTAGCCATATCACCATTCATTCGCAGCCCGCCTTGGACGTTCTGAAGGGAGAGAACGTCCATCAGCAGATCTGTCTTTTGTCTTTCCTTCTTGCGCTGCTTCGGTTCTTCCTTCGCATAGAAGTTATCAAAGGACAGGTGTTCCGTGATAGAAGGACTTCTGCGCATCTGAAACATCACTTGGCGAGAGGGAGCTGGCGGGGAGGGCATATTTAGCTCCATAGACGTAGACGGAAGTACCCTTCCCAGGCCATGCCACCCAACCGTTACCAGAGCTGGAACCTTGCGGAGGACAATCTCTCCCGTGCTTTTTTCCTTTTCTTCCCTTTCCTCAACAGCCACAAAGCTTGTCATCGTGGAAAGAAGGGAATACTTCTTGGAAAGCTCCACAATCGTATCCTGAATTTTTTTCTCTTTCCTTTCCATCTGCCGGGACCCTCTAATAAAAGCATCTCCTCCTTCTTCCAGTTCCCGAATTTTCTCCCTGGCCCATAGCACCGGCCCAGGCAAGAATTCTCCCCGACCTTGTTCAAAAACCGGAATCTCCCACTCTTTCTTCACCCCTTTGATATTTCCACTTATCCTCAAGGCCTTTTGGGCGGGCACTTCTCCTCCGGCCTGTATGGCAAAAATGGAAACCGGGCTGCCGGTATAGCAAACGGGCTCCTTTGGAACCTGTTCGAAGGAGCCTCCGCCCCAGTCTACACCCACTCCCTCCAGGGCTGCCTCTGCCAATTTCTGAAAAGCTCTTAAAACCTTCGGTTCAATACGCTCTCCCGGGTAAATGAATTCACAAGCCCCCCGGGCGGCCCTGGCCAATCCCTTGATTAGAAATTCGTTCGGTCCGGCCCCGATCCCGATCGGAAAGAACCGGGTGTTTTCCCTGTTCTTCCGGACTAGGTCGAGAACCTGTCCCTCATTCCCAACCTCGCCGTCGGTCAAAAGGACGATGCTCCTTTCAACCCTTTGTGCAGGAGGGATGGAATAGATGTGACTGAGGGGCTTCAAAACCTCGGTTCCCCCAAGATCGGCGCTAACTTTGGCCAGGTAGTCCAGGGCTTTCTCCAGGCTCCCGGAGGTATATCTTTCGGGGACTTGAAAAATATGCTGGAAATCCGAACCGAAGCGGTAAATATTAAAATAGGTTCCCTCATCGAGGCTCTTCAGACAGATTTCCAGGGCTTTTTTAGCCTCCTGGATGGAATCCCCTTCCATGGAACCGGAGCAGTCAAGAACAAAGACGATCTCTTTTCCTCCGGCCTTTTTCATTTCCCTCCTTGGTTCATCTTCAACCTTGAAATCCAGCTGGATAAAGGTCTCATCCCCAACCCGGAGGCGGTAGGCTCGATTCATAAATGAGGTCTTGTAGCCCATGTAGAGAATAAAATCCCGTTCCATTTTCACTAAATCGGAAGAGAGGCTCACCTGAAAAATCTCCGCCGATATGTCTATGCGAACCGGGTGAGTGGGGGATTCCACGGATTCCAGGTGGCTGCCCTGGAGGATATTTAAGTTCAAGGAAAGCCCGTAGGGTACTTCTTCGGCGTAAACAGGATTGACCTTATCGTTTTCGGGAATCCCATCATCTTCCCAACCTGATAGTTAATAGTTGATTCTGCTGCAAAACCCCTTGCCTCGGAAAGGTGCTTTGGAAAATACCATCAAAACACCTTGGCGAAAAATAGAGATGGTTTATACACGGTTTTAAAGCAAAGAGTTTGGAGCCCCTTTTCATCAAATTCAAAAATCGGGGATTTTGCAGTAGAGTCAATAGTTCAGGTGACCCCATTTCACATGAAGAGATCGGAAAGTCGCGGAATCATATCTTCAGATGTCATTCTGTAATTCCGAGGCGGCTTCTGGTTTTTTCCAAATTATTCCACCTCACGCGGTTCGGTAGCCAATTTGATCCCGTCGAGGATATCGCGGATCCTCTTGGCAGATAGGGTTCCGATAGGCTCGCCCAGTTGGCTTTTGTCCACCGTGAATACCTGCGAAACAATGACCACGCTTTGTTTGGGCAGATTTGCTTCTTTTTTTTCAAGAAGCACATTACCGGGGGCGCTTACCCGCTTGAGGTTGGATGTTAGCGGGCACACCATGACGGTATGGATTCGACTCTGATTGAAGAGATTATTCTGAATAATCACATGCGGATGCCGATACCCGGGTTCGGATCCCCGAGGTTCTTCCAGTTCTACCCAGAAGATATCCCCTTGTTTGATTACCATTCGCCCTCCACGAGGCGCCGATGAGTTCGTTTGGATTTCCGCCGAAGGTTTTTCTCGGATGCCTCCGGTTCGTCCGCATGGGCGGCATTGATTTGGGCAAGCAAATTCTTATTTTCCCTGCGGCGAAAATAATCCTGCAAGGCAAGGGCAAATATGCGGCTTCTCGGGACTTTCATCTTTTTTGCAAGATCCTCGGCCTTTTCGAACAAAGATTTTTGAATCGAGATGGCGGTCTTGATTGTTTCCATTCTTTCATACCATCCTTTCTACTAAAAATATAACAAATATTATTATTATTGGCAATACCGAAAAGAGGAATTATTTAAGCTGAAGGAGGCCCTCCAAGAATAGGGGTGAATGGGATGGCCCGAAGCAGGATCAATTTTTCCTCCGGGTTTCGGCAAGGTCATTCAAGGTAGGAGTGAGTTGAAAACCAATTTGCTTCTTACGTTCTTCTCTTGGCGCCATCAATTGGCGAGAAAATAAGGCACCCATCCTCCAATGAGTACAATTTGGTCCTTCTGGGCAACGGCGAACTTCTGGTCTGCATATCTCAGGAAAATGAGTCCAAGAACGGGGATCGAATACTCCGAGGACTTGAGTTTTGAGTTCGCCCGCATTTCGTCGGCAGCATCCCAAAGACGCTTTTCAATCTGGTTATTGTTTCCGACGCCCATATCGCCTCCACTATCCCGCCAAGGATAATTCCCTAAAATTTGGCTTCCACAACCCCACGGGCTTCCTTTCAACAAACAGTAGATAATAGGCTATGCCGGATTGGAGGGGAAATTCACGGACGGCAATACCTAAGGAAGTTCCAAGATTAAGCTCCTGGTAGTCTTGAATCTTCCATCCGGTCGGATCGAGCAAGTTATCGATCTATTGTCTTGCCTTTTCTTCGGGTTTCATTCTTCTTTATCAGTATCTTTGCCACATGGCGTATAACTATTTCCTAACATGAATCATCCAATTGCTTTCCCTCCTTATCCCATCCAAAGCAAACAAAAAACCCCATTCCTCTGAAGAAATGGGGTCTGAATTTATCTCCAAATCATATGCCCCCCTTTTGGCCTCTTTTGGGGAAAGGAAAAGGGTTGATGGTGCGTTGATTAATAGGAATTTTGATGACAACCTGATTTTAGGTGGGATTGTAATAAATTTGAGGGGTAGAGTCAATAGGGGATTTAAGGGCTTTCTACTCAACCCTGAGGCCTAAAGGGTGGCGCCCCCTCTCCACCTCTACCCCGAAAACCCCCCGACCCCGCTGAAAAGGCCCCCAAACAAACCGAGGATCTTGTGCTAAAATTCCATTGACACACAATTCCCTTTTTTGTATATTCAATCCACCCCAAAGCAAGTTCTTATCGATCATTGGCGTTGCGGGGTACGCCCAGGATTTCGTAATAATCTCTCTTCACCATTTTAGAAAATGCTTCCTCCTTAAAAATATTCACATTCTCACCACCATTGTCAAGCCAGACCCGTTGCCAGGGCGCAGGGGACCGAGGATGATCAGCCTTGAGGTTATGACTCATGGGGGACGGGCTAGGGGGCGAGGTATGCCTTGACAATTCCGCTCATTGTTGGGTAATTTGGGGCAGCCAGGGAGAGTCTTTTCCCTTGGCAGTTGGAGAAAACCTTGAAAGGGGGTAGACAATGAAAAAGAAAGCTTGGGTAAGCGTCCTCAGCATTCTCATCCTGGTCTTGGCCTCTGCCGGTTTTGGGCAAGCCTTCGAGAAGATCAAATTTGCGGTCATTTCCGACCCTCACATTTCCCTTCCGGAGCAGAAAGGGATAACCGATGGTTACAAACTCGGACTGAAGACGGTGATGCTCACCGAAAGCGCCGTGGCCGAAATCAACAAGATTCCGGACCTGAAATTCGTCCTGGTGGCCGGGGACCTGACCAATGATGCCGAACCCTGGAACATCGACGTTCTGCGCCGGATTCTGGATTCCCTCAAGGTTCCCTATTTTGTAGTCCTGGGAAATCATGACCTAAGCCTCGTCCCTCACGAAAAGAAGGACCAGCCCATGAGCCTTTCCAAGTATACGGTGGCCGGCGCCTTCATCGGGCGCTCAGGGGGCATGGTCCCGGGCATGACCTATTACGCCCAGGAAGTGGCCAAAGAACTGGTCCTGGTCAGCTTTGATACCTCCCGGGCGCAGGTCTTCGTACCCGAAGCCAATTTGAATGATTTTGGGGGAAAAATGGACCCCGGTCAGATGAGATGGCTGGAGAGCGTATTGAAGAGGTATCAGAAAAAAATGGTCATGATTCTGACCCATCACAGCCTCGTTCCCTGGGGTGAAGGGGATAAGACGAATCACAATTACTGGGGCTGGTTCCGGCTGGATAACTCCGAGGAGGTAAGGGCGCTTTTGAAAAAGTACGGAGTCCGCCTGGTTTTTTCCGGCCACCGGCATATTTCTACCCGGTATCAGAAGGTTGACGACATCTACCATTTCGTCAGCCCTGCTCTATCGACCTACCCCATGCGCTACACGATCTATGAAATGACTCCCAAGGAATTAGCCTGGGTGGTGAAGGATATCCCGGCTCCCGCCGAGGTTTGGGAACTGGCCAAGAAGAATTTCCTGGCCAACAAGTGGTGGAGAGGCCCGGAGCACACCGAGACGCCCGAGGGAAACCAGAAGTATTTGGAGTTTTATGAAGCCACGGAGATGAAGGGCAAGATCGCTTATAAATAAGCGAATGAATCGCCGGTAAGAGACATCAAGTCATCTTGACCACAATGTCGCCGATCGGGTTGGCGGCTTCGTCGCCCCGGTCGGCGGCATTGGAAAGAGAATAGATGAAAATCATATCGAAATATTTTCGGTGATCTGAAAACAGAGGAAATAGCAGGTATATGCTATTTTGAAAATGAGGTTCTCAGCCACAAGTCTTCAGCTCGGGATAATTCAGCGATTGCTGGTCGAAAGGTGCATAGTGAAAAGAGCAAGGAAGAGTAGACTGAATTAAACAACCGAATCAGGATGAGGATAGATCTCTTTGAGCGTTTCGCGAAGCTCTTTCTTCAGAATCTTTCCCGTGGGCGTCCGGGGGATCTCGTGGGTGAACACGATGATTGCCGGGATCTTGTGGTTCTCCATTCTCTGCGCGCAGTATTCCTTGATCTCGTCTTTGGTGACCTGAGCCCCCTCTTGGAGGACAATAAAAGCTGCCACGATCTCTCCCAGCTCCGGGTCGGGCTTGCCCACCACGGCCGCATCGGCAATGCCGGGCATGCCATTGAGGACATCCTCCACCTCAGCAGGATAGATGTTCACTCCGCCGCGAATGATCATGTCCTTGACCCGGTCCACGATGTAATAGTACCCGTCTTTGTCGCAGATGGCCACATCCCCCACGGTCATGTGCCTTCCCCGAAACGTCTCCACCGTAGCCTTCTCGTTCTTGTAGTACCGTTCCATCATAATGGGGTTCCACATGTACAGGATGCCCCGTTCGCCCTCCGGCACCTCATTCCCCTCGGCATCGTAGATTCTGAGCTCGTTGTTGGCAAACGCCCTGCCCACGCTGGAGGGCCGCTCGCGCATCTCCTGGGGGGTGATGAAGGTGTTCACGCCGGTCTCCGTGGCCCCGTAGTACTCGTACAGGCAGTCCCCGAAACGGTCGAGAAAGGCGAGCTTGTATTGAGGGTGAAGCGCCGCGGCACCGCAGATGACGCTTCGCAGACTTGAAAGATCCAGCCTGCTCGTGACCTCTTCCGGCACCTGCAACAGGCGGATGACCATGGTGGGGACCAGATGCGTGGAGGTTACCTTATGTTGGTGGACCAGTTCCAGGAACTGGACAGGATCGAAGCGTGGTTGCAGGACCCTGGTCCCGCCCAGGATGATATTCACCGTGGCGAAGTAATACGGCGCTGAATGGTACAGGGGGCAGCAAATCAGGTGTACATCGTCAGGGGTCAGGCCCAAAAAACTGATGGTCTGGAAGAGGTAATCCATGACCCCCGGCTTGGCCGCGAAATCCGCACCGCGAGCTGCACCCTTGGGCCTGCCGGTCGTCCCGGAGGTATAAATGAGGTTGCTTCCAACTTGCTCGGGCGCCGGGAGGTTGTCCAGGTCGATCTCGGGCGGACCCAGGAAGAGATCCTCATACTCCAGGGCGCCTTCCGCGGATCCACCGAAGCTCACGAAACCTTGGTCCATCACCTTCCTGTAGTTTTCTTTGAAGGGCAAAATGCGTTCGGCGAACTCATGCCAGAAGAAGACCATCTTGGAGTCCGAGTTGTCCACTATGAACTCGATCTCCCGTGGCATCATGCGATATCCCACCATGACCCCGCCCACCTGAAGGTAGAAAAGCGCGTTGGCAATCTCCGCGGACTCGGGCAGGTTGTAGGTCATCACGGCGACCTGATCTCCGGGCCTGAGCCCCATCTGGTACATGCGCTTGGCCAGGGCACGGGACCTCTCGCGCAGCTGCCCGTAAGTCAGGGCCCTATCCGGGCCGATGATCGCCAACTTGTCGGGCTTGCTCGCCCAATGGATCTCCAAGAAATTGGGCGGCTTGGGTCTGGCTTGGGCTTCAGTCATGAGTTACCCCCCTTCTGGAGAGGCTTTTCATACCCACTTCAAAAGATTAGATTTTAGGTTGAAAATTTATCCAGCCAGGCAGGAAATTTGATAATAAAAATACTCTTGTGTAAATTGAGAGTCAAGGGGAAAATTGCCTTTGCCTTTGGAAATAGCCTCGGGTTTCAAGTCCAAATTGATGACTTGCGTTTGAAATGTTGCATTCTCGGCGAAGACTCTAAAAACAAGAGGAAGAAAGCAATGAAATCTATCTCGCCGTCCCAGCGTAAACCTCTGAGTGTTTGGCGTGATCCTGGCAGTTTTTGGTATACTTTTCGGCCAGGGCTCTGTCTTTGATGATTAAAAGGTTTTCAGACTTTTTTCTCCCGGCATCTCGGGTGAAATTGAAGCTCCCGGTGATGGCGGTTTCCCCATCGATGATCATGACCTTGTTGTGAGCGATGGCATGGGCTGAGTCTGTCTTCGTTGGAATACTTTACTTCGCCAAAGGTCAAGCGAAAATATGATGAGCAATTAATTAACTCTGGTATTTCTGAGTTCCATCGACTGGAGATTTATGCCGTCGCATACACGCTTCGGCCCTCTCCGTAGTAGCTCTCAAAAATATGTTGATAGAGGGCGTTGCATTTCTGGGCGCAGATTTCCCGAGTGAACACCACGGGAAGTTCATCCAGTTTATCCTCAACGGTGACACGAACAGCCGCCCGTGTCGCCTGCGTCTTTCGCCAGTCAAGCACCAACTTTTCCCGCTTCAGCGTCTCCAGCAGTTCGCGGGCGACTTTTTTGGCTTGCCCCTCTTCCTTCTTGGTGAGTGTCATCTCGGGGGTCTCTGAAGAAATGGGGTCTGAATTTATCTCCAAATCATATGCCCCCCTTTTAGCCTCTTTTGGGGAAAGGAAAAGCGTTAATGGTGCGTTGATGATCTCGTAAAAAGTAGTCACTCCGGTGAAAACCGGAGTCCAGAGAATTTATAACTATTTGAAATACCTGGATTCCGGCTTTTGCCGGAATGACAGAAAACCACATTTTCAGACTTCTTACGAATTCATCAGATTTGAATTACCCATTATCGTCCGGCTGGAATTTGCATCAATCCTTTCAACACCCTTCCAAGTTCCAGGATATTCTCGATTTCATAATCCACAAAGCCATCGATTTCGCCTTCGATTCTGGCTGGGTTTTGGCCCACGAGGACCGTGGTCATGCCCAGCTCCTTGGCCGGGTGAAGGTTTGGGGGTAGGTCTTCAACCATCATGCATTCTTTGCCGGCGATTCCGAGGAAGTCCAGAATTTGCCGGTAAGGCTCCGGGTTGGGCTTGGGGATGTATTGGGTGAAGATGATGTCGAAGACGCGGGGAAAATATTGTTCGACCCCCAGGCAGCGCAGGACTTTCCGGGCATGGGGAAGGTGGCCGCTGGTGAAGATCGCTTTCTCGAGGGAGATGGATTGCAAAAGCTCGGCCAGAGAGGGGTTGGGATAAAGCTTATCTTCGACCCCGACGTCGTGAACGTATTCCAGGTAATCCTGAGGATTGATGCTCTGGTGGATCATCAGGCCGCGGAGGGTAGAGCCATAGTTGCGGATGTATTCCTGTCTGAGCTCCCGGGCCAAATTTTTTTCAAAACCCATGCGGACCTCCATGTAATTCCGGATCCGGTCGACCACCATCTCAAAGATACCCAGGGATTTAGGATAGAGAGTATTGTCTAAATCGAAGAGGATGCATTTGAGCATATCTTATCCCTTCATCAACCCTGCAATCACCTTCAGAGCCTGATCGATCTCCGCAAAAGAAACATCCAAGTGGGTTACGCAGCGGATGCGCGTTTTGGACGTAGGATGAACCAGCAGCCCTTTCCCCTTACATGCCGCGGTGACCTCCTGGGCCGTCCGTCCGGCGCGGGATACGTCGAAGAAAAGGATGTTGGTCTCGACCTCCGCTGGATGGATGAGTACATTTTTGATATTGGCCAGTCCCTGAGCCATTTTTTGGGCCTTGCGGTGGTCTTCCTCCAGCCGGTCGATGTGGTGGTCGAGGGCGTAGATTCCGGCCGCAGCCAGGAAACCCGCCTGTCTCATTCCGCCGCCGACCATTTTTCGAAACCGGTGCACCCGTTTGATAAAATCTTTTGAACCAACCACCAAAGAACCCACCGGGCAGCCCAGCCCCTTGGAGAGGCAGACGGAGACCGAGTCGAAGGGTGCGGCGAATCCCGCGGGCGCAGTTTTGGCAGCCACGGAAGCATTCCAGAGCCGCGCCCCGTCCATGTGCATCCGCAACCCCCTTTGAGTGGCCAGGTCTCGAATCTGCTGAATTTTGCTCAGCGGGAAAACAGTACCTCCCCCGCGGTTATGGGTATTCTCGATAACCACCAGCCGGCTCACGGGGAAATGCACGTCGTCGACACGGATGGCAGACTCTACCTGGGCAGCATCGAAAATCCCCCGATCTCCGGGGATACCAAAGAATTGAACGCTAGAGAGCACAGCCCCGCCGCCGCCCTCGAAGTTCATGGCGTGGGCACCCGCCTCGATGATCACTTCGTCTCCGGGCTGGGTGTGAGCTTTAATGGACAGTTGATTGGCCATGGTCCCGGAGGCAACGAAGAGAGCGGCCTCTTTCCCTAAAAGATGGGCGGCCTTTTCCTGGAGAGCGTTGACCGTCGGGTCCTCCCCGAAGACATCATCCCCTACCTCTGCTTCAAACATGGCTTTGCGCATCTCGGGGGTTGGTTTGGTTACGGTGTCGCTACGCAGGTCAATGAATCGATCCATGCTCGTTTGCTCCTATAAACCTCTTATAACATAGAGAGCCCAAAAAGGGTAGATGTTGGCTGAGCCCCTTGGGGGAAACGGGTTGACTTGTTCGGGTTTTTCAGCCAAAATCGGAAGTATCAATACTCACCGCAGAGCACGCTGAGGACGCAGAGAAAAAATTTGAATGAATCTCCCCGCCGCAAGCAGCGGGGTATCTTGATGCTATTTCAGATTTCCTTTTCGCTACAAGTAGCGGGGAATAGAACCCTTAGAGATTCAATTTTGATGATCTCGTAAAAATTCGTCACTCCGGTGGAAACCGGAGTCCAGAGAATTTTTAAGTATTTGAAATAACTGGATTCCGGCTTTCGCCGGAATGACAGAAATACGTCCTTTTAGACTTTTTACGAGGGCGTCAATTTTAGGTGTTGATTTTAGTTCTATCTCTGCGGTCTCTGAAGTGAAAGGTTTTTGGTTAAAGGCCTATCCAAATGAAAGAGCCATCCCAGAACATCGACCGGAGAAGAGTTTTTTCGGGCGTAGTTTTCTTGTGCGGGGCCGTCTTGCTGATGCTCATGGGGCGGGAGAATGCTCCGCCACTTTGGCGGAGCATCTGGGTTGGCCTTCTGGGATTGGGCCTCTTCCTCTATCTTTGGGGAAGGTTTTTCTCCCGGGGCGGGGATTGAAGGTAAATGAACTCCCGGACGCGGGGGAGGATGTACAGACCGTCCAGTTCATATTTCGCCAGTTCCCGGGCCAAGATTTGCGCCCGTTCCTCCGAGGAGTGGCGCATTTCGATGAGGATCAAATTTCGACCCAGCAGTTTACATCCACCGCTGTGGATCCAGATCTCATCATCAGAGAGGCTCTCATAGCGGACTTCGATCTCCAGCTGCCAGGCAATGCCTTCCAGTTGCTGGAGAAGAGATGTTGCGCCGAAGTCTGAATCCATCCTCGCCTCTTTGAGCAAATGGGAAGTAGATTCATTATAGAAGATTTTGCCAAAATAATCAAAAGGTCCATCCAGTAATCAGGCTCCACTTTCAATAAAAAAAGTTCCTTGCGGGCCGCTGATCATTGACCGCTCTATGCTGACTACCATGAAAGCCTACTTAGACATCGAGACTTCCTTTGGAGGAGAGATCACGGTGGTGGGAATTTTCCGGCCGCCCGATCATCTGGTCCAGCTTGTGGGCGATGAGGCCAACTGGACGAATCTCTGGAATGCTCTGGATGGGGTGACCACGATCTTGACCTATAATGGGTCCCGTTTCGATCTGCCGGTGATCAAGCGGGCCGTGAAGCTGGACTTGAACAAATACTTTGCCTGCCGGGACTTGATGTACGATTGCTGGGATAAGAATCTCTACGGCGGGCTGAAGCGCGTGGAAGAGCAGCTGGGAATTCATCGGGCCTCCAAGGGAATCGATGGCCTGGAAGCCATGCGCCTCTGGGAGCGCTTCCGCTTATATGCCGATGAAGAGGCATTGCGAATCCTGCTGGAATATAACCGGGAAGATGTGGTCAACCTGATTACTCTAGAGGAAAAGCTCTGTTCTCCCTAAAAAATTTCTTGCAATTTATTCTTTTAATCAGGTAGTATCGTTTCCATCCTCAATAGCCCGCACGGAATCCCGGTTGAAGAAGATTTTGACAGCGAGATTTGAAGAGATGGAAAGGAGCTCACCCCGGGGATCAAATCAGAAGTTTCCGGGAAAGGATACCAGCGCTGGTGCTGATCTAAGGCTCTGAATCTTTCTTGGACTGTAAGAGATCGCTAAACCTTTAGATATCCTAAACATTGCAAAAAAGACATTAAAAACATCACCCCCACCCTCCCCTCCCCCCTCCGAGGGGGAGGGTTAGGGTGGGGGGGCAAAGGACACCAGGGGTGAAGTCCTGTGACCATCGAAAAAACCGTTATTGCCCTTTACATGCAGGGGCGAAAACAAAATTCCGGAGAATATTTTTGCAACTACTGAGTTATCCTAGAGATACTAAACACTCTCTGGAATAGTAAAAAGTGACCCTTCTCCTCCCTCGACGAGAGGGTGTACAGAAGGGGGAACAACCCTCCAAAGCTTTGCGGCAGTCGGCGCCTGTCTTCTTGCATAGGATACAGCCAGGGGCCATCAAAAATTGTGAACCTATCTTAAAAAATCAGCCAGAAAGGAATTCCACCCTCTCGAGGAGGAATAAAACAAGGAAAGGAGGATACCGAATGAACAGAGGGCTTTTTGTTTCTGCCATTTTAGGGATCTTTATCATTCTCAATTGTACGGGTTCTTCTTTTGGCCAGCAGACGTTCAACCTGAAATTGAGCTGTACCTATCCGCCACCAAATTTTAACTGGGAGTCGAAATACATCGCCAACGACCTCTTTGCCAAAAAAGTTGCGGAGGCCACTAAGGATCGAGTGAAGATCAAGGTCTTTTACAGCAATCAGCTTGTGCCCCAATCCCAGGCCCTGGATGCCTTGAAAAAAGGAGTTGTTGACTTCGTGTCCGCAACTTCTTACTGGCCGGGGACGATTCCGGAGACCGATTTTGTCTGGCTGCCCTTCTGGAGCAAAGGGGAGGAGCATGCTATGCATGCTCTGCGGAAGACGCGAATTGGAAAGATCCTGGACGATGGCTACCGTCAGCATGGTTCGCACCTCCTCTTTTACTGGCCGGTAAGCATCGAGGGAATCATGAGCAAAAAACCGGTACGGAGTTACAACGACGTGAAGGGGATGAAGTTTCGCGTGAGCTCGGCGATCTGGCCCGCCTGGTATAAAGAAATGGGGGTGGCGCCCATCAACGTGGCCGTCGCCGAGCAATATGAGGCGCTCATGAGAGGAACCCTGGATGCGACCATCTACCCCATCTACACCATTGAGACCTATAAGTTCTACGAAGTTTGCAAGTACTTGACCCTGCCAGGGTTCGTCGATCCCATGCCCTGCTATACCCTCGTCAGCACCAAGGCCTGGGATTCTTTAACCCCGGACCTCCGGCAGACCATCGAAAAAGTCGCCCTGGAGATCGAAAAAGAATCGGTCGTCGGGTCCATGAAACTCACGGATTCCGTGCTGGATTTTTGCGCCAAGCGGGGGGTGGAAGTCATCCGCCTGAACAAAACAGAATTTGAAAAATTCCGGCAGTCGGCCATGCCCCTCTGGGATACATTTGCTGCTAAGTCTCCGCAGTGCGCGGAGATGGTGAAAATCATCAAAGCAGACCTGGAAGAGTGGATGAAGACCCGGCCGGAGGCCAAACAGTGGGAAGAGAGGTGGCTGGCCAAATAAATTGGATCGCCAGGAATCTGTTGGAGAGACCCGATGAAGACCTTTGAGAGAGTCATATCGAAGATCAACGAGGCAATGATGTGGGTCACAGGGATCATGACCATCCTCATGGGCGTCGCCGTGACCTACGACATCGTGATGCGCACCCTATTCAAGATGCCGGCCATCTGGGCCTTTGACTTCTCTAACTTTCTATGCGCCGCCGTGGCCTTTCTTGCCGGGGGATATACTCTGATGGGCAGACGGCACGTAAACGTCGATATTTTCTACCGCCATTTTCGCCCGCAGAACAAGGCCCTGGCCGATGTGAGCACCTCCATCCTTTTCTTCCTTGTATGCGGGGTTCTAATCTGCATGGGCTCCACCACAGCTCTCGAATCACTCCTGTCCGGGGCCACTTCCGGGGGAGGCCTGGATATACCTCTGTTCCTCCCCCATCTTCTCGTCCCGGTCGGGGGCCTTCTCCTCGGCCTCCAGGGAGTGATTCGGTCCGTCCATGATTGGCGCATGGTTGGGAATAAAAAAGAGAAAGGAGCGTAGATGGAGCCCTGGATACTGGCCATCATTCTCTTCGGCTCGATGTTTCTGGTCTTGGCCCTGGGCCTTCCGGTTGCCTTCACCCTCGGGGGCTTATCTTTAGTCATCGGCTATTTTGTGTGGGGCGGTCCGGCGGGGTTCTATGCTTTCACCTTTGGGTCCTTTGGCAAGCTCACCGAGTTTACCATCACTGCCCTGCCCCTCTTCATCATGATGGCGGCGGTATTACAGCACAGCGGGCTGGCCGACGACATGTACGAAATGGTCTACCGCTGGATGGGTGGTATCAAAGGCGGGCTGGCCATGGGAACCATCGTCATCTCAGCCATCTTTGCGGCCATGGTGGGGATCAGCACCGTGGCCACGGCGACCCTGGGAATTACCTCTTTGCCTTCGATGAGGAAAAGGGGATATGACAAAAAATTATGCGTAGGAGTCATCTGCGCTGGAGGGGCGCTGGGGATCCTCATTCCCCCGAGCATCATCTTTATTTTATACGGAGTGGAAGCGGAGGTGTCGATCGGGAAGTTATTCTTCGGAGGGGTCATTCCCGGGATCCTTCTGTCACTGATTTTTATCATCTATATCGGCCTCCGCTGCGGGTTGAACCCCGCCTACGGCCCTGCCCTACCCCGAGAGGAGCGGTTCACCTGGGCCCAGAAAATGCAATCTTTAAAGGGCGTGATCCTGCCCATTCTAGTCGTTTTTCTGGTCCTGGGGGTTATCTACCTGGGGGTGGCCACGGCCACCGAGGCCGCCGCCATTGGCCTGATCGGCTCCCTGATTTGCGCGGCCATCAAAAGACAATTGAACCTTTCCACTCTCAAGAAAATGTTTGTCATGGGCATCGGGGTGAATGCCATGGTCTGCTGGATCATGATCGGGGCTGTGGCTTATTCCCGTTTGGTCACGACCTCCGGCGTGGGAGAATGGTTCTGCGCCCTGATCACGGGCTTGCAACTAAACCGCTGGGTGATTCTCTCCGGGATGCAGGTCCTGTTCTTCATCCTGGGCTGTGTCCTGGACCCGGCCGGAATCATTTTGATCACTATCCCCATATTCATCCCGATCGTAAGGGCTCTGGGATTTGATCCCTTATGGTTCGGGGTTCTTTTCGTCATGAACATGGAGATGGCCTACCTCACCCCGCCTTTTGGTTTTAACCTGTTTGTCATGCGGGGGGTAGCTCCGCCGGATGTCTCGATGGCCGATATTTATAAGGCTATTTGGCCTTTCGTCGGCCTTCAAGGCGTAGGATTGATTTTGGTGATGATCTGGCCTGACCTCGGCACGTGGTTGCCGGCACAGATGATTCGTTGATCATTCTCTTCCCGGCAACAGCAAAGGGGTCAATGGAAGGGAGAATTATGATGCTCAACAGTGAATGGCGGCTGCTCGACTTAAAGCTCTCCAGCTACGCAGGGGCGACCCCGCTGGTCAGTACGCTCCTGAAATTAAAGTCAGAGGAAAAAATTCCCAACACTCTGGCCCTGCTTACCTTCGAGAAATCTTCGGTTTGCCTCTTCTATTACAATGACCCGGAGAAAGAAGTAGATTTACCCTTTTGCCGGGAGAAGGACATAGAGATCGGCAGGCGGGACACCGGGGGCTCTCCCTACTGGGCGGACCCGGGCACGCTCCTCATTTTTTTTTACCTGGACCGCAGACAGGTGGCTGGATTTCCGGACACAATTTCTGAAGGTTACCGCTTCCTGATCGGTGCCTCGGCGCAGGCGATTTCCGAGCGGTTCGGGATCCCGGCCGTTTACCGCCCGTTGAACGACTTGGAGGTCATGGGCAAAAAGATCGCCGGCCATACGGTTACCTTCCTGGGGAACACCTGCCGGTGGGGATGCGGGCCCCAGGTCCTGAAACCCCGGATGGACCTGATGTCCCGGGCCCTAAAAGTCCCGCCGGAAAAATATGCGGATAAGGAAGTCAAAACTGTGGAGGCCCGGGTGACAAATTTTGAGGAGCTCCTGGGCCGACCCCCGTCTTTCGAAGAAATAAAAGAAACCTACATCTTCGCCCTGGAAAGGGCCTTAAAGGTCAAATTTCAACCGGGAAGCTTAACGTCGGAAGAGCAGCGGTTCATCCAAATGGAGACGGCCAAGGGGTTTTCCGAGACCTGGCTTATGGCTATGACCGAGAAAAGAAAATTTGGCGCCCCTTTGCCCGCCGGATTGCAAAGGGGGGAACACGTACTCAAGGTTACCCAGGGACCTCTGATCCGGGCTGTTGTCTTGATGGACGGAGAGATCATCCGGAACATCGCTCTGACAGGTTCTGTTCATTGCCTACCCGTGCAACTGGTCGAGGAAATTGAGGCGAGCATTAAGGGTCTCCCAGGCCGGGAGGGAGCGATTAGAGAGACCGTCCAGAAATTTTTCCACCGCGCCGGAGTCCAGGTCCCCAATTGTGCGCCCGAAGATTTTGTTCGGGTGATCATGACCGCAGTCGAAACAGCCAGGAAAAAATCGTGAGGTAAAAAGATGAATCTTACGGACAGAGAAAAGAGGATGCTGGATGGCGCTTTTGGGACCGGGCCGCAGAGCGCGATGCGGCTTTTGGCGACCCTGGGGGAAATCTACGGCGCCGAGCGCATGATCCCGGTCTCCTCCTGCCATGTGGGCGGGCGGAGCTACCTGATCTCGGGGGAGGAGAACATCGAGTGGATGACCGACCTCCTCAACGGAGGGGCCCGTTTTCAAGTCTTCACTTCCACCAACCCCTGCTCGGCGGACTCCGAGCGCTGGAAAGAGATGGGCCTGCCGGAGGAACTTGTCGTCAAACAGCGGCGGGCGGATGAGCCCTACCTGAAAATGGGGGCGGTGCCCCTGGGAAGCTGCCTGCCCTACCAGTTAGGAAACGTGCCCCTTCCCGGGACGCATTTTGCCTGGGGGGGATCGGCCGGCGCCACTTTTGTTAACTCCGTTCTTGCCGCCCGGGGGAACAGGGAAGGATCGCCCTCGGTGATCGCTGCGGCCATTGCCGGGGTGACACCGGAATATGGTCTTCACTTGAAGGAGAACCGCTACGGTAAAGTCCTGGTAGATCTCTCAGGATTGGACCATTCCTCCCTTTGCCTGTCAGATTACTCGGCCATCGGCTCCTACGTGGGCAGGACCCTGCTGGATAAGACACCCGTGGTTGTGGGGCTTCCCCAAACGGTCAGTCAGGATCAGATCCGTTTTCTGATTTCCCCCATGCCCACGGCTGGCGCCATCTCCCTCTGCCATATCGTTGGGATTACACCTGAAGCGCCCACCGTAGAAGCGGCTCTTGGCGGGAAGAAGCCCGCAGACAAGATTTCAGTGGGACTCCGGGAGATGCAGAGTTCTTTCGAAAAACTGACCACCACTCGCCAGGAGGATGTGGACCTGGTCTGCTTCGGCTGCCCGCACTGCAGCATTCCGCAGATCCGGCAGATCGCATCTCTTCTCGAAGGAAGAAAGGTACATGCCAATACCAGGTTATGGGTAGCCACCTCCGGCCATTTAAAGGTCATGGCCCAGCTCATGGGTTATGTGGAAATCATCGAAAAGGCAGGGGGACTGGTGCTAACAGACCTTTGCGTAGCTCCGGGAGCCCCTTTCCATCTGGTTCCAGGGGTAAAGACTGTGGCCATCAATAGCGCTCGCGGAGCGTACTTCATCCCCGGAGCCTGCAACCTGGATGTCATATTCGGAGATACGGAAGATTGCATTGCAGCGGCCATCACTGGCAGATTTAGGAGGTCAAGATGAAGATCATCCTGAAGGGACGTAAGGTCATCGGCGGCGTGGCCGAGGGAGAGGCCGTGGTCACAAAAGAGCCGGTTAGTTTCTTGGGCGGAGTCAATCCCGATAAAGGGATAGTGGTGGAACGGGGACACGAACTGGAAGGGAAGTCGATAACCGGGAAAATCTTTGTCTTCCCCCATGGCAAAGGCTCCACAGCTGGCCCTTACATCATCTATGCCATGGCCAAAAGGAAGACCGCACCCGCGGCCATGATCAACGTGGAAGCCGAACCGATCATCGCCGTAGGCGCAGCCATGGGCAATATCCCCCTGGTAGATCGCTTGGATAAAAACCCCCTGGAAGCAATTGCCACGGGGGACTGGGTGAGGGTTGACGGCGACCGGGGGGTTGTGGAAATTATTAAAAAGGAAGATGGTTGAGTAAGGTGTAAAATTGGTTTTCTCGGCACATCCTGGAAGTGGAGGGATTCAAATGAGAAAAGTGAGTATGGCGGTGTCGTTCACGGCTATTTTATTCTTGGGCCTGATGGCCGCCGAAGCTGGGGCGGCGCGGTATGGAGGGACTTTTAATTTCTGTGCCCCCTACGGAGGGGATATCTTCACCCTCGACCCCCATCGCAGTCCACATGCCCAGGATTTTCTGGTTGGCCAAAACATCCACCGTTGCCTTTATACCTGGAATGCAGACAAGAGCCAGCCGGCCTTGGCCCTGGCGGATCAAGTGGAAACTTCCACCGACGGCCTAGTCTATAAATTTTATCTGAAAAAGAACATCAAGTTCCACAACGGACGAAAGCTTGCCGCCGATGACGTCATCTGGAGCTACGAGCGGATCATCGGCACCAAACCCCCCTCCCCCTCGGCGCGTTTCATCCGGGTCATCAAGGGAGCCCGGGATGTGGAGGAAGGGAAAGCCAGTCATATCACCGGGCTGCGCAAGATTGACGATTACACCCTGGAGATTACCCTCGATCAACCCATCGATCTTTCCTATTCCCTCTACGAGAATGGCACCGCCATCTTGCCCCGAGAAGAGGTGGAAAAGAAAGGAGATGGCTTCGGGTCCTCGCCCGTGGGCTGCGGTCCCTTCCAGTTCGTCAAGTGGGTGAAGGGAAGCGAAGTGGTCTTGACTAAATTCCCGGATTACTACGAAAAAGGCAAACCCTATCTGGATAAGGTGGTCTACAAAATCATGACCGAAGGAGCGGCCCGGGATTTGGCTTTCAGGGCCAAAGAGCTGGATGCCACGATCGTGGGAGCAGCCCAGTATCCGGCCTATAAAGCCGACCCCCAGATCTCCAGATACATGGTGGAGGTCGCCGAGATGTATACCCGCCTCATCGGGTTTAACCCTAAATACGAGCCCTTCAACAACAAACTGGTTCGCCAGGCCATCAACCACGCCATTGACTCCGGGTTGATCATCAAGAAACTCCTCAAGGACAAGGCCTATCCCTGCGTGGGTTGGTTCCCCACTACTTCTCCGGCTTTTGATCCCCAGGCCAAAGGATATGAATACAATGTGGAAAAGGCCAAAGAACTGATGAAAAAGGCGGGCTACGAGAAAGGTTTTACCTTTGAGTGCATTGGCACCAGCAATGAATCATGGGGTGTAGTCATTGTAGAAGCGATCATGCCTTTCCTAAAACAGATTAACCTCACCGTCAAGCCCCAGCAGGTGGAAGGAGCCACCCTGACCGATCGGGTGCGCCGGATGGACTACCAGGCTTTCATCTGGTCTCTTACCTCCGGGCCGGACCCTTTGTCAGCCATGCGCCGCTGGCACTCCCAAAATTCTTCCCACGCGGGAAATTACGTGGCCTATTCAAACCCGGAGTTCGACAAGCTGGTCGATGCCGCGAGTCAGGAACGGGACGCGGCCAAAAGAATCAACCTCTTGAAGAAAGCCGACGCCATTTTCCGCCAGGATGGGCCGGTCTGGTTCTTCAATTATAACAAGGCCGTGATCGCCAACCAGCCCTGGGTTCACGGAATAAAACCCGTCGCCGTAGAAATGATGTACCAGGATCTATCGGATCTGTGGATTGATGAGACTTCTCCCCGGGCTAGGGAAAAATAGTTTCCAGGGTAGGGGACCGTAACCAAGTGGTGTAATGGGTTGGAGGCTTTGACCCCGGCGGCGCCTTCTTCTGCCGCCGGGGGGTCCTTTTTATGCCGGAATAAGATCTTCATCTTACCTGGCCACGGGTAATATCCATGCTCGCCTTTGCCCTGCGGCGCCTGTTGCAATTTATTCCCACCATCCTGGGGATCTCTCTGATCCTCTTTCTTTTGCTCAACGTCCTGCCAGGAAATGCCGCCCTGGTGGCCGCGGGGGATCAAGGCCGGGCCATCGATGCCCGTTTCATCGAGCAGATGAAAAAAGAGTGGGGCCTCGATAAGCCCCTTCATATCCGTTACTGGGTGTATTTACACGCCCTGGCCCGAGGAGAATTGGGCCTCTCTTTTCTGCGGCGGGAGAAAGTCAGTGGACTCGTTGCTGACCGCCTGTGGCCTACGCTGAAACTGGCCATCGTGGCCATGCTGATTGCCCTGGGTTTCGGGATCCCCCTCGGGTTTTTCTCGGCCTTGCGCCGGGGCTCATGGCTGGATACTTTCTCGATGGTGGGGGCGGTCTCCGGTGTTTCTATTCCCCAATTCTGGCTGGGGCTTTTGCTCATGTTCCTCCTGGCGGTCAAAATCCCCCTTTTCCCCACCTCAGGCTATGGCGATGGGGCATTTAGGCATCTGATTCTTCCGGCGGTTACCCTAGGGGTGGGTTATATGGCCTTGCTGGCCCGCACTACCCGCGCCGCCGTGGTGGAAATCCTCACCACCGACTATATTCGGGTGGCCCGAGCCAAGGGACTCTCGGAATTCCTGGTCAACCGGAAGCATGTCCTGCGGAACGCATTGATCCTCGTATCAACCACGGCTGGGTTGCAGTTCGGCTCCCTGATCGGCCAGACCGTCATCGTGGAGAAGCTCTTTTCCTGGCCCGGTATTGGCTCCCTGCTGGTTGATTCTATTTTCCAACGGGATATCCCGGTCATCCAGGGGTGTGTCCTTTGCATCATCCTCGTTTTCTTGTTAGTCAACCTGGCGGTGGATCTTCTTTATGCTTTCATCGATCCCCGGATAGAGTACCAGTGAAAGCGATTGCCAAAAATTTCAGAAGAAATATAAATTTAGTAGTCGGGGGAGTGATTGCTTTGCTGGTGACCGCCATGGCTCTCTTTGCCCCCTGGCTGGCGCCCTATCACCCCATCGATCATGCGGACCTTGTGCATGCGGAAGAGCCGCCGAGCCGCATTTTTCTCTTTGGGACAGACAACCAGGGGAGAGATATTCTCTCCCGGGTCATATTCGGGGCCCGCATTTCTTTAAGTGTGGGGTTGGTCAGTCAGCTTTTAAACAGCATCATCGGTATTTTGCTGGGGGTTACGGCCGGGTTTTTGGGGAAATGGTGGGACGATCTGGTGATGGGGCTCACCAATATTATGCTCTCCATCCCCTCCCTGATTTTTGCTTTGGCGATTATGGCCGTGCTCGGCCCGGGGTTGCTTAATGTATTCCTCGCTCTGGGTTTTACCAACTGGTCATACTCTTGCCGCATCGCCCGTTCCCAAGTCCTTTTCACCCGGTCCCTGGATTATATAACCGCGGCTCGCGCCCTGGGTTATGGCCGGGCGCGCATTATGTTCACCCAGATACTCCCCAACATCATGGGCCCCATCCTGGTAGTGGCAACCCTGGGAGTGGCTTATGCCATTCTCATAGAAGCTTCTCTTTCTTTCCTCGGCCTGGGTACGCAGCCGCCCACCCCAAGCTGGGGAGGAATGCTCTCCACCGCCCGCGAACAACTTTTCACCGCCCCCTGGATTTCCATCTTCCCGGGACTGGCCATTTTTATCACCGTTTTGGGGCTGAATCTGTTGGGAGACGGCCTGAGGGATATTCTTGACCCACATACCACCCGGCAAAGAAAATAGAAAAGCAGGCTTGCACGAAAAGCACGAAAAGGAGGTACTGTGGACCTGGCGATTTTCTCTACCCGGATTTTCACCGGAGACCCGGCGCAGCCTTGGGCTGAGGCTCTGGGTATAAGAAACAACCAGATCGTAGCAGTGGGAACTAACGAAGAGGTCAAAAAAGTCTGCCAGAGAGGAACCCTAATGCTGGAATTGCCGGGCAGGCTGGTCACGCCTGGGCTCGTAGACGGCCATTGCCATTTTGTTAACTTCGGCCTGACCCTCCAAATGGTGAATTTGCAAAACCTCTCTTCCCTGGCTGCCTGCCGGGAGCGTATCCAACAAGCCGCGGCGTCTCGCCAGCCAGGAGATTGGATCATCGGCCGGGGATGGAACCATCATCAATGGGCAGAAAGAAGAGAGCCCACCCGCCATGACCTTGATGACCTTATTCCGAATAACCCGGCCATGATGATCCGGGCATGTGGGCACAGCGTATGGGTGAACTCTCTGGCCTTGAGCCGAACAGCAATCACTCGCCAGACTCCGGATCCTCCGGGTGGCCGGATTGAGCGCGACCCGCGCACAGGTGAACCCACGGGCTTGCTCCGGGAGGCCCGCGACCTCGTTTTACAACAAATCCCTCCCCCTACCCTGGAAGAACGCAAAAGGGCAGCCCTGGCCGCGCAGCGAGAAGCGCTGCGCTACGGAATCACGGGGGTCCACTCCTGCGAAACCCTGCAGCAATGGGAGGCTCTGGCCGCGCTGGAAGAAGAAGGGAAGCTGAAACTCCGCGTGCATCATCTACTCCCCGCCGCCGAGCTGGTAGAAGCGGCCACGCGCCAGATCAAACCTGGACAGGGAAGCGAGAGGCTCTGGTTCAGCCACGTGAAACTTTTCGCGGACGGTTCCCTGGGTTCGGGCACCGCCCTGCTCCATGAACCCTACACCGATGATCCTGCCCAGCGAGGAATCGCCGTTCTTACCCCGGAAGCCCTGCAACAGAAGATCCAGCTGGCCTATCAGCAGGGCTGGGAAGTGGCGATTCATGCCATCGGCGATCAGGCCCTCACCAATGCCCTGGGAGCCATTGCCGCAGCCAGGAAAATTTATCCCGGAATTAAAAGGGATCGCTTGGAGCATGTGCAGCTTTTTCGGCCCCAGGATCTTCCCCTACTCCGGGATTTGGGCGTGGTGGCCTCCGTACAGCCGGTCCATGTTCCTACGGATTGGCCAATCGCGGAGAAGAGGTGGGGGCAGCCTCGCTGCCGGTATGCTTATGCCTGGAAATCCCTGCTCCGGGCGGGAATCCGTCTGCAATTCGGCTCGGATGCACCGGTGGAGCCCATCAACCCTTTACTCGGTATGCAGGCGGCGGTTACCCGCCAGAGCACCCAGGGGGAACCTCCTGGAGGATGGTTCCCCGAGGAGAAGCTTTCCCTGGAACAGAGCATTCAAGGCTTTACTCTCTTATCTTCCTGGACCTCCCACAGAGAAAGCCATCTCGGGACCCTCGCCGGGGGTAAATGGGCTGATCTTACTATTTTCAACCAGGATCTTTTCGGCCTTCCCCCGGACTGTTGGTCTTCCGTCGAAGTGGAGATGACCGTGGTGCATGGAGGAGTAGTGTACCAGAAGGGGAAATAGAAAACGGGTCTTAGACAGGCTCTTTACCCTCTTCTTCCCAAGGCTGGCTTTTAATGTCATGCGAAGGAGTGAAACGACTGAAGCAATCCCGCCACGGCGGGATCGCTCGCAATGACAAATCAGGATTACGACCCCGTCTCCCCGGGGAGAGGGTAGGGAAGAAAAATCGGCAAAGAGCGTAGGGCTCTTTTACGGGGAAACGGAAGCAGCGAGAGAGCTGTTTCACCCGGGTCAGCGGAGAAGAACTTGTTCTTATTCGGCGATCATCACGCGGCCGTGAGCACCTTTGGGGGGAGAGGGAGGGAGGGCTTTTTCCCAGCCGAATGACTGACTTGTTTATTTCACCCGGACATTTTTGAACGCTGGTTAGAAAGGATTGAATCTTATCTTTTCCTTCCTCCTGGCCCAAATATTTGTAACATTAAGTAATCAAAAGTAGATTCGGAAGAGAAAAGTGGAAACTCCCCAGAAATTTTCTAAAAATCTTTATGGCCCAATTTATGCATATTAAATAATTGACCGAAATTTCTTAAATTAAAGGGTTCGGAAGGAAACATAGCAATGATGGAACAGGGATTGACGGTAGGTCGGTACCTTCAAAAGCAGAGAGAAGAAAAAAAGGTTTCTCTTGAATCCGTGGCCGGCGTCACGCGGATTACTCTCGCCAACCTGCAAGCCCTGGAAAGAGATGAGTTCCATCTTCTGCCGGCGGAAATTTTCACCCTCGGGTTTCTCCGCGCTTACGCCAAGTTCCTCCATCTTGACCCAACTGAAGTCATCGCCGCCTACCGCCTCCAGATGGAGGCCAAGAGAAAGCGGGCTCAGGATGAAGGATCGGCCCATCCCCCTTCTCGGCCCCTCCTGAAATATTGTTTGAACCCCTTCTTGGATTTCATCTCCACAATCATGGGAGCCGCTCCTTCTTTCTCCCTCGGCAAAGTCATCCTGCCTCCTAAACACTAGTAGAACGATTCCCAAATGACGATAGAAAAGAAGGGTCATTGCGAGGAGTCCCGCGCTTCGCGGGATGACGATCAATCTCGTCGTGATTTCTTATGTTAATTGGATTGCTTCGCTTCGCTCGTAATGACAGCCTTGTTGACAGGATAATTAGGAAACGCTGTACTAGTTGCTTAGTTGCAGAAATCCGCGTAATCATTTTCCTCCTGGTTGAGCTCTTTTATGACTACCTCTGTTTCGGCCCGGGGGACCAAGCCGGTTCGTGCCGACAGTCTCGGCTGGGATCAAAAGCAGGCCAAAAGATTCAGGTTTTCATCCGCCGGAGGAGGCGGGGTGTTTCTTCCCGCCTAATCCACGGAGAGTTCACCGCCTCAGGATGTCAATCCCGCCAAGGCGGGATTGGTCCCCTGGGCCGGGGATGGTACTTCAATTCCGGCAATTAGCACTAGCTCCCTTAAAGGTTTTTTGAAACCCTCTGCTGGTCTCCTTTGGATAATTCTCCTTGTGGGATCCAAGCCTAAGATCCTTTGGAGGTACCCGGGGTACAATTCGATTGCCTCCAAGCTTTGGATTGCAAAGCAAGGTAAAACCGGACCCCGGAGGCGCTGCCGATCCTAAAACTTATCTTTAAATACCGCCCCAGATCCCGCAGAAGTAACCATCTGAGCATACCGGGCTGCGTACCCGGTCTTGATCTTCGGCTTGGGCATCTTCCAATTTTTCTTTCTTCTCTTGATCTCCTCCTCGCTTACCATGAGGGTCAGCTTTTTCTTCGGGATGTCAATAGAGATACGATCTCCATTTTTTACCAGAGCGATCAACCCCCCCTCAGCGGCTTCTGGGGAAACGTGCCCAATGGCTGCGCCGCGAGAGCCCCCGCTGAACCTTCCATCGGTGATCAGGGCAACGTCTTTATCCAGCCCCATGCCTACGATTGCAGAGGTAGGAGAGAGCATCTCCCGCATTCCCGGGCCACCTTTAGGCCCTTCGTAACGCACGATCACAATGTGGCCTGGCTTAACTCTTCCCTTGAGGATCGCTTCCATCGTTTCCTCCTCGGATTCGAAAACGATGGCCCGGCCCTCATTCACCATCATCTCTGGGGCCACAGCCGATTGTTTGACCACCGCTCCTCCCGGGGCCAGATTCCCCCTCAGGATAGCAATGCCTCCTTCTTTATGGTAGGGCTCATGGATTGGCCTGATGACGCCATAGTCCTTGACCCTAACCCCCCGCAAATTCTGTCCGAGGGTTTTTCCAGTGACGGTTCTGACCGTCTTATCGATTGTCCCCAACTTGGCCAATTCCGTCATCACTGCCGGAACACCACCGGCGGCATCCAGGTCCTGAAGGTGATGGGGCCCCGCAGGACTGAGAAAGCATAGGTGCGGGGTGTGGCCGCTAACCCGGTTGAAGAGATCTAAGTCTAATTTAATTTTCGCTTCATGGGCAATGGCCGGGAGGTGCAGAACCGTGTTCGTCGAGCAACCCAAGGCCATGTCCACAGCCATGGCGTTTTTGAAGGCGGCCAGAATGGCAATGTCTCTCGGACGGATGTTCTTCCGCCAAAGCTCCATGACTTTCATCCCGGCCGTTTTGGCCAACCGAATACGCGCCGCCATCACTGCTGGGATCGTCCCGTTCCCCGGCAGAGCCATGCCCAGAGCTTCCGAAAGACAATTCATGGAGTTGGCCGTGAACATACCCGCACAGGACCCGCATCCCGGGCAAGCACATTCTTCCAGGTCCTTCAATTTCGCTTCGGTCCATTCGCCTCGGGCCACGCGCCCCACGCCTTCGAAAACCCCGATCAGATCTACTTCTTTCTCCCCAAATTTTCCGGCCAGCATAGGCCCGCCGCTGACCACGATGGAGGGGATGTTCACCCGCATGGCCGCCATGAGCATTCCCGGAACAATCTTATCGCAATTGGGAATCAAGACCAGGGCATCGAAGGGATGGGCAATCGCCATGATCTCGACGGAATCGGCAATCAGCTCCCGGCTGGAAAGGGAGTACTTCATGCCTTCGTGGTTCATGGCGATGCCGTCACACACGCCGATGGTGGAAAACTCCATCGGTGTGCCCCCGGCCAGGCGCACCCCAGCCTTCACGGCTTCGGCGATTTTATCCAAGTGAATATGCCCGGGAATGATTTCATTGGCTGAGTTGGCAATCCCCACCATCGGGCGGCGGATTTCTTCGTCGGTCATGCCCATGGCCTTGAAGAGAGAACGGTGGGGCGCTTTCTCCAGCCCCTTTTTCATCAAATCGCTACGCATATAAAAACCTCCGCCAGAACGCAAAAATATCGCCTTCCTTCATAGGATCCAAATCCTTCTGACATTCCTATGTCCTCCAACCCGGACCGCGAAAGCTGTGTTTGCCCACCAAATCAGTTCCTCTTCCCTTCTACTGGATTCGGCTAAAATTCTCCCGGATGATCTTCCAGGAATTCCCTTCCTGCCTGAGGATCAGACTTTTTTGTCCCCTACTCCTAAGACCATCGGAGCGGTAAATCTGGAGGAAAGAAACCAGGGTCTGACCATCTCTTCTCTGCATTTTCACGTTCTCGAGAGAAACCTGGATCTGACGGTAGAGCGTATTCAAATTGTTTTTATGCTCACGCCATTGTTCCCACCCCTTCCCCTGGCCGCGGAAGTCTTTTGCATAACAATCCATATACTGGTCTAAGTTTTTCGTTTCCCAGGATTGTTTCCAGGTGGCGAGGAAAGCCTGGATCTCGGGGAACGCTTGGGAGAGGTCGGCCTCCGGCTTTTCTGACGGGGCCTTTGGAAGCGGTGAGGGGGCTTCCGTTCCTGGTTTAGGGGAGCTGGTCTTCGGCGACAGGAAAGCCGCCAAAATGGTGTCGGAGATGGGCGGGGGGGCCTCGCCGCCGCGATGGACATTCCATTCCTCCCCTATAATTTTCCAATCGCCCCCCTTGGGCGTTAGGTAGAGTCTCTTGGTCCCCTCGTTAAAAAACCGGTCAGACCGGTAGCTTTGGAAAAAAACAGCCACCACATTTCGGTTATGCCGAAGGATGATGGGGGTTTCAACCGTGATCTGGATGGCCTTGTACTGCTGGTTCAGGCGATTTTTATATTCCCTCCAGCTTTTCCAATCCATTCCTTTGGACCGGAAATTCTCGGAGTAGAAAGACATGTAGAGCTCGAGCTGTTTCGTTTCCCAGGATCGTTTCCACTCCTCAAGGAACCCCCGGACGCTATCCTTCTCTCCGTTAAGCTCTTGGAGAGAGGTGTAGAGGACTTTCTCTTCGATGACGATCGGCGTCTGCCGGAAGCGAATGTACTGCGAGAGTTCTGCCACATCCCGGTTATCCAGGACGATGCATCCATTGGTGCTATTCGGCGTCAGGGGTTTATCGGTCCCATGGAGCCAAATTCCATCCCCCCTAAGGTAATCCACTAGGTCGAGAAAATTGGGGTAGTCCATGGGAAAAGCCCGAATCCCATAGATGGAGGAAAGATTTTTGCTCTCGATCACCCGGGTAAAAAAATACACCCCCTCCGGGGTCCGCTTGTCCCCCCGGCTTTTCTTCCCTCCGGAATTTTCCCCCGTTGCGCAAATGAAAGATTTGACCAGCTTCAGCCCCTTGGCTTCCTGCCGGTAGAGGTACAGACGTTGTTCGGATTTATCGACCAGGAAAGCATAACTCGGCACTGAATCACCGATGGAAAGAATGCTTGCGGGAACTTGAACCGATGATACCTCCTGGGCTCCACTTGAATCGCCGAGAGCTTCCTGGGCAAAAAAGATGGAGGGGAAAAGGCCGGAGATGAAAAAGAGGGTGACGAAATTTATCTTGAACTTGCGGGCTCCCCCCAAAAAATTATTCTGGTGGCCTATCCTTTTCCTATTCATTTCCAAGCTTCCACCCTCATATTTTTGGCGAAAAATTTAATGAATTTTGTCAAATTTGTCAAGGATCAATTCCTCATAAACACAGTTTATGTTGTCCACCTAACGGAGATTATGCTATAAAATACCAAAATTACCTATCCGGGTGGAGCGAAATCGGGGAGGCATGGGAGAACGTTTTAGAGAGACTCTGGGCCAGTATTTGAGACAGGCGCGGGAATCCCGCCGCATTTCCCTGGAAGAGGTTTCCAGAACCACCCGCATCAGCCCCCCTTTTCTAATAGCCTTGGAAAAAAACGATTTCGATTTCTTCTCCCAGCATGACTTCATCCCAGGGTTCCTAAAGCTGTACGCCCGCTATCTGGGGTTGGATGGGCAAGAAATTTTGCAGCGCTACGAGTTCCAATCCCGGATGCACCACCAACAAAAGGCTTTCCAACAGCTGCCCCTTTTCGTGGATTTAAATATCCCCTTCGAGAAGGCGAGGGAGCGAAAGTGGTTTCCCGGCCAAAGGCTAAGAAAAGGGGTTCTCTCGCTAGTCCTCCTGCTCACGATCTTGGGCCTCCTTCTTTACATCCACTTAGTTCCTGAAAAAAACAGGCATCCTGAAACCTTAAGGCCAGCTCTATCTCAAAATATAGGACAAAAAGACCCAGTTGAAAAAATGGCGGTCATTCACCCTGTCGGTCCAGCGGAAAAGGAGGGTTTGCCCCTCAAAACACAGGATGGACCCGGAATCAACACCTCCCCGGAGGAGCACAGGTCGAAGATGAAAGAAGAGCCTCCTGGACAAGTCATTCCACCAATACCGGCAAAAATGAAAGTAATTGGCAATCGGGATAGCAAGCGCTACCACCTTCCAGGGATGAAATATTACGATGAAGTCTTGACCTATCACCGGGTGGAATTTTCCTCTGAAAAAGAAGCTATCCGAGCAGGATATCATAAGGCTCCGAAGTAGGCAAATCAGCCAGAGCTTTCCTTGACGGGCTTCCGCAAACAGCCGCAGTCTCCCTGGAGAGCATATTTTTCACCGTCCGGCCCAAGAATAATAAATCCCTTTCCCTTATTTCTGAGAAGCTTGAATTAATCTTTGGGGTAAAAATTTCCCGCACCGGGCCTGAAAAATCCCCTTGGCCTCCTGTTTTTATTGCCGAAAATAAAAAAGATCTTAATAAAATCTAATTTTTGGCTCCATTCGTTTTTGCTGGCATGGTTCATGCTTAAAAAATGTCCCGAAAAACCCCCTACCGGTGCGCCTTTCGTGAGGCGGCAAAGCAGGGCAACGTCGCTTTATCCCTTTATTCATCCCTCCCTCTTTTTCTCAATGTTTCTTTTCATCTGCTCTTTAATTTATTTCAAATAAGCAAAAAACAGGCCAAAATTGAACGGCGACGATCCTAAATGGTTCTGGTGCTTAGTTGCCGAAATCCGCGTAATCAATTTCCTCCTGGTTGCGCCTTTTTATGACCACCTCTGTTTCCGCCCGGGGGACCAGGCTGGTTCGCGCCGACAGCCTTGGGTGGGATCAAAAGCCGCCCAAAGATTCAGGTTTGCATCCGCCGGAGGAGGCGGGGTGCTTCTTCCCGCCTAATCCACGGAGAGTTCACCCGCTTCAGGATGTCAATCCCGCCAAGGCGGGATTGGTCCCCCGGGCCGGGGATGGTACTTCAATTTCGGCAACTAAGCACTAGCCCATTAATCTTATTCAGACGGTGTTATCGGAATGAGGAATTTTAAGCTGACAGCTGTGAACCTGCCATCTGATAAGGGGATGGCGGAAGCTCCTTTGAATTGGCCATTTACCTCTTTGATCCTTTAGCCGCAGGAGCCTGGAGGAATTCAAGGGTAATGCCATCCGGGTCGGTTAGATAGACAGTCCAGGTACCCTTGTTGGGACCAGCCGGAACTTCCATGGGAGATGACTTGAACTGCACACCTTTGGCCTTCAGGTCGGCATAAACCCGATGAAGGTCATCCACGTCGAAGGCCAAATGAGCGCTGCCGACATTATTCGTTCGCGTGTCGAGCTTCTCCCCCGGCGGGTTGAAGTACTGGATGAGTTCCAAGCGGTGCCCGGGGGCCTGCAGGTAAGCGACTTTCAAACGTGCACCGGGGACCCCGGTAACCTTTTCTGCGAAAGCCGGGTCTCTTTCCGCCAAGGATATGAGTTCCATTCCTAAGAGACCTCGGTAGAAATATACGGAGCGCTCCACATCGCTTACCGTAAAGCTGGTATGGTTTACTCCGGTGATCATAAGGCACCTCCTCTAAATCTCTCTTTTAACGTAATCCAGGCGAAACCCTTTTCTCGTTCCAGCAAACCCTCTCGACCTTAATAGTAAGCAGCTTTCTTAGCCAATATTTTCCCTTGAGACTATGAAAAAAAGCTTTTTTACATTAGTCATCCGCTCCTCGATGAGCGAGAAGCTGAAAGAGGTGCAATCTAGTTACCGCAAGGGTATTAGGGCCCCAGTCAATAAAGGGGCCAGGAGACAATTTATTGACGTTTAAGTATTCAAAGTATAAAAGAATTTTAATAATATAAATATTTTCGAAATATTATATCCTTAAAAGGGATGGCATAAAGTTTGCATAAAATTTTAATAAAATAGATTCCTTTTAATTGAGGAGATAATGGGCCTAAACCGGTTAAAGTTCTACCTCCTTTTAGAAGATAATACAATTAAATCAATTTCTCGTAATAAATTTAAGCCTCCTCAGAAATATCGGGGACGGAAGGTGATCTTTGCCGCTTACCATTTGGAAGATATTAACATGCTCCGAATTACCCTCCGTTCGGCGTTAATAGGGTAAAAATTTCCAACAGTGAAACAATACCCAAAAATTATTAACGCCTCTCCCTTTCAAAAATACTCGGGCCTTCTCCCTCCCTAATAGTTCGTAGCCGGATAAGGATGGGCCCTAGATCTTTCTCCTGAAAAACTCCCGGGGGGAGAGGTTCTTGTCGAGATCTGGAATTGAAGGAGAGGGGAAAGATTTCCGGAGAGCTGAAGTGTCCAGCTTTGTCCTGGATCTGGACCGTCAGAGTGAGATTGACAAAAGTCAGATCATCCCAGCTTTGCGTGTTCAGGTAGATATATCCGGATAGTTCCTTTCTGTTATCTTCCTTGATCTTTGTGAAGCTTGCCGGATATGCCCCCACCCCTGGCTGATCGATGGTGCAGACAATGTTCTTCATCTCTCCATCCGGATCGGAGGCAATTAGATAGATCTTCCAGGTCTCCCCGGGGGAGATTCCCTTGGAAGCAAAAGACTTTTGAATTACCGGAACAGATTTTCCGTACTTCGCCTCCCTCACTTCCATTGTCTCCAGCCCAATACATCCCGTGAGAGCAAAGAGGGAAAAAAAGAAAACCATCCTTTTTAGGATTTTCTTGTTCATTTCTCAATTCCCCTCCCCATGCCTGCTCCTTTTTGTGATGCTTAAAGAGTCAAAAAGTTGCTCGCCAAGCCTGAGTTTCTCCCCGCTCTTACAGCCCCTTTTTTCACTGTTGGGAAAACGGAGCTATTTGGGTTCCGCCGGAAACTTGGCCTTAAACCATTCGTTCCAGCCCCCCTTGAGTACATAGACCTTAGTGAAACCACCTGTGATAAGCTGCCGTGCCATCCAGGCACTGGTTTCCTCGTTGGGTCAGGATCAGTATAGTACGAGCGTTTTGTCTTTGGGATATTTTTCGGCCCAGGATTGTATTCCCTTTTCGGGATCCTCGCGAATCGCTCCCTGGATTTTCCACTTACTGCTCGTCCATTCGGCACCCAGCCGCACGTCCAGGATGGCCACATCAGGGCTGCCGAGCATCGGCCGAAGCTCTTCTTTGGTCATCTTGGGAACCTCCACGCCCTTGCCCATGGCCAGGGCCATTTTGGTAAACCCTAAGACCAACACGAAAATGAAGCCCAGGACGATAATCATCCTAAATCTCACAAACATTATTTTCCAGCCCCCCTTTCCTATCGCCTTCTCTATAATCCTTTTTCCTTTGATTCGCAGTGCATGCCGAAACCCCTTCTTATAGGTTAGAAGTTTTGGGGGAAGAGCGCAAGTCTTTACTGGAGGGGAAGTAAGGCATACCTGAGGATCCTCCATCCCCACCGCCCGGGGGGATTCCTCGGAAATCGGGCGTCAAAACACATTTGACTTCCGGAGACTCCTTCCGTTATTCTTGGATTAGAAGTTGTGGCCAGGAGGCCTTGCCGACGATAGAAGAATGATAGCCTTCGTTTGCCTATTCGTTAACCCTATACCAGAAGATAAAGATTCAATAAGGGAAGGAGGTACGCACTCCCCTGGTGAATGGTTTGATCCAACCGATGCTTATCTGGGCGGGCAGCGAATCTTTCTGACGATCATCGGCCCGGTGGGCCTGGAAGGGGTTAGCGATCCTTTACTCCCGAAAAGGAATTAATCAACCCCTTTGGCGGGAGTAGCCGGAGCAACATCTCAAATGATTCAGATCGAATCTGGAGAGGATTCTTATGCCTGAAAAAATGAGAACTACAAAGGAAATCTTACGGACCCAGTCGGCAGAGAAAAAGCCTACCCTTCTCTACAACCCCGATGCTCTTGAAAAATTGCGCCAAAGCTTTGAGCATTGGCGGAATACAATCGTCCGCGAGGAGGACCGGAAAAATTGGTATGCAACTCCGCGGACGATTTTAGGTTCGGACATTCCCAGAGAAATGCTCTACACGCCACTCCAAAATCCCGATTTTGACTATATCCGGGATCTGGGTCACTCGGGCCAAGAGCCTTTCACCAGGGGAATACACGCCAACATGTACCGAGGGAAAGAATTCACGATGCGGCAACTCACCGGTTTTGGAGGCCCGGAAGAGACCAACCAGAGGATAAAATTCATGCTGGCCCACGGGGCCACCGGGGTCAATGTGCTTTTTGATCTTCCCACGATTCAAATGTACGACTCCGACGATCCGATCTCCAGAGGGCAGGTGGGCATGTCGGGGGTAGCGATTGATTCGGTGGAAGATATGGACCTAGTGTTCAAAGATATCCCCATCGACCAGGTCACCGTTTCCCTGGTGACTCATTATCCATCCAATACGGCGATTTTATTTCCCATGTACCTGGCGATGGCCGAGCGCAGGGGAATCCCTTGGAATACCCTGCGGGGCAGCGTCCAGAATGATATTACCCTGGAAGAAGTCGTTCGGAGTGGGCCGGAGTATATCCCTCCCCGAGATTGCTTTCGGCTCCAGTGCGACAACATAGAATTCATCAGGCAAAATGTGCCGCTGTGGAACTTTATCACCTTGAATGGCTACAATCTGCGGGAGTTCGGAACTTCCGGGGTAACGGAGATGGCTGTGGCGATCGCCAACGCGATTGAAACTGTGGAGGAAACGGTCCGAAGGGGGCATGACGTCGATTGGATCGCGGAGAGATTGGCCTTTTTCTGGTCTCCGGCCAGTGATTTCTTCGAAGAAGTTGCCAGACTCAGAGCGGTGAGAAGGCTGTGGTATAAGATCATGAAATATCGGTTTCAGGCCACAAATCCCAGGTCTATGTGGATGCGATGTCATGTGCAGACATCCGGTGTTTCCCTGATAAGGGAAGAACCTTTGAATAACATCATCCGGGCCGCGTACCATGCTTTGGCCGCGGTATTGGGGGGTGTTCAGTCTTTGCATGTAGATTCCTATGATGAGGCTTATTCTGTTCCCACAGAGGAAGCCGCATTGTTATCCCTGCGAACCCAGCAGATCATCCAGGCCGAGACGGGAGTCACTGAAGTGGTGGACCCTCTGGGGGGCTCTTTCTACGTGGAAGCTCTGACTAAGGACCTGGAAATGAGAATTCTGGATGAGGTGGATGCGATTGAGAAAATGGGGGGGTACGTAACCGCGATCGGCACAGGTTGGTTGCACAAGAAGATTGCTGAATATTTTTATAATGAAAGGACCAGCATTGAGAAAGGAGACATAAAATTAGTTGGCTATAATATTTATAAAGCTCCCGTTGAACTCCCTCCGATCCATGTCTTTCGTTATCCAGAGGGGGTGGAAGAAAGGCAGAAGGCCAGGCTGGCGAAATTAAGAGAACAGAGGGATCCTGAGAAAGTCGACAGGTCTCTCCGCGCCTTGGAGGATGTCTGTAAGAGGGGAAAGAACGTGCTGCCTTACAGCATTGAATGCGCCCGGGTGGGTTGCTCGGAAGGAGAGATGTTTAAGGTGCTGAAAAAAGCTTTTGGCCTGTGGAAACCCCCCGTATTCTGGTAAAAGAGGGTTCCCAGCTTCTGGGTTCCCTGAAAATTGGACCCGAAATGAGGAGGTTTTGATACCAGATGGCCAGGAAAATTAAAGTATTGCTGTCGAAACTCGGTTTAGACGTTCACAATCGGGGGATCATCACGGTAGCCAATGAACTGAGAAATGCAGGCATGGAGGTCATTTACCTGGGTAATTCACTTCCCAGGGAGATCATTAAGGCCGCGATTCAGGAAGATGTGGATGTCATCGGGGTAAGTTCTCTGGGGGGAGCGCACCTCACCCTGGGGGGTGAGCTGATTGAGGAAGTTAAGAGAGAAAGGCTTCAAGACCGTATGACTATTGTCATCGGGGGAGTTTTTCCTGCAGAGGATGCTGGAAAGCTGCGGGAAATGGGTTTTGATGGGACGTTCTTACCCGGGGCGTCCCGGGAAGAAATCGTATCCTCCATAAAAAAGATGGTAGCGGATAAAGTCAATCAATCATGAATTCCCCGTGATATAAGTTGGGCGGTAAAAGAATCGATTCACGAATAAATGAGCCACGACAAGAGAAGGAGTTCCTTATGTTAAAACCATGGCCACCAGAATATAATCCTTCTTACATTCCCCGCTCGAATTCTAAATTTTGGTTTAAGGACCTGGAAACCATGGATCCCGGAGAAAGGGAGCTGAAAGTAATCCTTCCGAAGCTCCAGGCCCAGCTGAAGTATGCCTATGAAAATTCTCCTCTCTACAGAAAAAAATGGGATCGTGCCGGATTAAAGCCTAAAGACATTCAATCCTTGGCGGATTTCGAACGGGTTCCCTTTTTGACCAAGGAGGAAATTCGCCAGGACCAGAAGGAAAATCCTCCCTTTGGCAGCAACTTATGCGTTTCTCGGAAGGAATTGGCCAGGGTGCAGGGAACTTCGGGGACCACGGGCAAACCTACGGCTTTTGGCATCAGCAGGGGGGATATGGAACGGATTGCCGAGGCCCACGCCAGGATCATGTGGGGGTTCGGGATGCGCCCAGAGGATATCGTCTTCATCGGCTCTTTTTTCAGCCTCTACTGGGGAAGCTGGGGGAGCCTTTTGGGCGTCGAGCGCCTGGGGGCGGCGGCCTTCCCTTTTGGTGCGGGCGTCGCCGGGCAGACGGATCGGGCGATCGAGTGGATGAAAGAGGTGAAACCTACGATTTTTTACGGAACGCCTTCTTACAGCCTTTATATCGCTGAAAGGGCCAAAGAAAGGGGGATAGACCCAGCCAGAGATTTTAATTTTCGCATCCTTTTCTTTTCGGGCGAACCAGGGGCGGGGGTCCCCTCGACCAAAAAGCGGATTGAGGAGACCTATGGCGGGATTTGCATCGATGCTGGTTCTACGGCAGAAATGACTCCCTGGATGTCCAATTGTGAGTGTGCTCATCGGAAGGGGATGCATATCTGGCAGGATATTGTCTATTCAGAATTGGTGGACCCAGGTTCCAAAAAAAGGGTCTCCTACGGCCAGGAGGGGGTAACCGTTTATACGCATTTGGAGCGAACTTCCCAACCGATGATTCGTTTTTGGGCCGGCGATATATCTATGTGGGTGAATGATCCGTGCCCTTGTGGGCGAACCTATCCTCGCCTGCCCAGGGGGATTTATGGCCGGGCAGATGACATGTTCGTGGTGCGAGGTGAAAATGTCTATCCCAGCGCCATCGAAAATGTGATCAGAGGAATTAAGGGATTTGGGGATGAATATCGGATCCTCATTACCAGGGAACAGACGATGGATGAGATGATTGTTCAGGCGGAATATGCCAAAGGAATCAATCCTCAGCAGATTCCCCATTTAAAGGAGAAACTCGAGGCGGAATTAAGGGCCTGCGGCCTTCGGGCCGTGGTCCAAATGGTGGAACCAGATCGCCTGGAGAGAACCGAATTTAAGGCTAAAAGAGTGATCGATAAAAGGGATTTATATGACGAGATCACCCGTCGAAAATAGGAAAAAGGGATTCAATCATCGCTCTTTTTACCCGGAGAGAGAGGCGGCAACTCGGGGCAGTTGAAAAATAGATTAAGAATGCCCCGAAGACCCCCATCCGGCGCCCTCGGGGCTAAACCTCAGTTAAAGCTTCCGGGAGGATCTCAGAAGACCTGCTGCATCTATTCAATAGGCTTTGTGATACAGCTCAACGATCTCTTCTTGGGTTGGTTTCCGTGGGTTATTCCCCGGGCTCCCACTAGCAATAGCGTCTACAGCCATTTGATTCACCACGGAATTAAACTTTTTCTCTTCCACTCCCAACCCTTTTAATGTAGGGACCTTTAAATCCTCATTCAAACGCTTCACCGCCTTGGCAGCCAGATAAGCCGCATCCAGGATAGAAAGTCCGGGCGTGACTTCACCCATGGCCTCGGCGATATCGGCATAGCGTCTGGGATTCCCGAGAATGCTGAACTCGATCACCGTGGGCAGAAGGGCGGCATTGGAGATACCATGAGGCACATGAAAGTAGGCCCCGATGGGTCGCGCCATTCCATGCACCAGAGCCACCGAGGCGTTGGAAAAGGCCAGCCCAGCCATTAAGGACCCGATCATCATATGCGTCCGGGCCTCGACGTTTCCCCCATCTGACCAGGCCTGGCGCAGGTTTCCCGAGATTAACCGGATGGCCTGGAGGGCCAGCGTGTCGGTAATCGGCTGGGCTTTTACGGAAACGTAGGCCTCAATGGCATGCGTGAGAGCGTCGAGCCCCGTCGCGGTTGTAATCCCCTGGGGCATCTGCAGAGTCATCAGTGGATCTACGAGGGCTACCCGGGGCATGATATTTGGACTGGCGATCAACATCTTCACATTTTTTACGGTGTCGGTGATGATGGTAAATTGAGTGACCTCGCTTCCTGTCCCCGCAGTTGTCGGGATCGCGATGAGGGGAGCCCCCATTTGGGGGATCTTATTGGCGCCCATGAAGTCGCTCATTTTCCCGGGATTCTTGGCCAACGCCGAAATGGCCTTGGCGGCATCGATGGGGCTGCCTCCTCCTACGGCGATCAGGAATTCCGCCTGGGCCTCCTTGAAAGCCTTCAGCCCTTCTTCGGTGTACTCCATACTGGGCTCAGAGACAACCTTATCGTAAATGGCAAAAGAAACCCCGGCCCCCTCCAGCGATTTTTTAATTTCATTGAGGAGACCGATTTTTTCCAAAAGGTTGTCCGTAACAATCAAAGCCTTTTTTCCGAACCCCTTGGCAAAGGAACCGACTTCCTTCGCCGCCCCGGGCCCGTTCACGATCACGGACGGGGCCTTGAATTGGTAGGTTTGCATCATCATCTCGCCACCTCCTGGAATTTTTTATAAGCCTAAGCCGGCCAAGCCGGAACCAATCAGGAATTCGCTCAAAATCCCCCCAACCCCCCTTTTCTAAAGCGGGGCAAGGGGAGATTTTCTACCGACAATGACGAATTTCATTCTTACCAATCCCGCAAAGCGCGGGATTAGTTTTAGTTTGGGCCTAAGCGCCTAAGAATGCTTTGCTTCCAATCCGGTCAGCCCATAAATCATCAGGCTTTCCATCATAGGGGTAAGAAATCTTTTAGAAAAAAAGGAAACAATTGAATTTTTTGTTTTTTCCCATTGTTAAAGCCGATGGGAAAATATCAAAGATTAGCATTACTGTCAAGTCCAATCCTTCCTGGAGAACGACGATTTAAGACTTCCGAAAAATAAAAAAGACGATGAAATAACAACCCGCGCTAATCAGCAGGGCTTCAGCAAATCCAAAACTTATCGCCACGACGATCGTCATCGCCGAGCCAACCACGGAGCTTAGGCCATTAATCCCCCACATCCATGGAATGTGCTTTTCCAATCCCCTCTCTTTCAGTAACCTGATCCCCAAAGGAAAAGGGCATCCAACCAAAAAGGCGATCGGGCTTAACAAACAAACCGTTATGCATAAGCGAATGGTAAGGTCTAACCCCAAGAGTTGATCCAGGATAGCGGGAAGGAGAAAAATATAAATGAGCACCATTCCAGCAATAGTCAGGGAGATCCTAGCGATCCATTTCGTTAGCTGATCGGAAGGAAGGCGACCACTCCATAGGCTGCCTAACCCTGCCCCTCCCAAGAGAGAAAAGAGTGAGACGGCCAAGGATAACACAGGCTCACCCAGGAAAAAAACAAATCTCTGGATAAGGGAAATTTCGATGAGCATGAACCCTACCCCCAGCATCGAAAAAAGCACTACAGGTTTTAATCGTTTCTCGTCAAACGATCTCTTGTTCTCTGAGCGCCCTTCTGTGGAAATTGGTCCTTTCCGCCAATAGAGCGGGGGGATCCATACGGTAAGGAGTAACAAAATGATCGACGCCCAGAAAATCAGAGACACAGGCTGCGGTATCCCTTTTTCGAATTTGTAGAAGAAGGGACGATTATCCGTGACCGGATGAATATCGTAGCCCCGCTCCGAAAGCATCTTCTCCAAGCCCTGGTGATCGATCTTCCCGCTGCCCAGAGCCATCAGCGCGGGGTTGAGCGCCCCCATTTTTCTGATATAGGGGAAGTAAGACAATGCCGGGTCATAGCCAAGTTGATGCATCGTCTCAAACCCCAATAAAGCTTCCTTTGGCTCAAAAGGCGTTTTTTTCAGCACAAAAACAAGGTAGTCATTCGAGCCCACGATGTAAATCTGATCCATCGCCTTCTGATTCCCCACGCCTCTCTCCTCAAGAGCGGCCAGGGAGATGGATAGGAGCCTCAATATCTCCACATCATCGTGTCCCACAACCACCAGGCGTCCCTCGTCTGTCAGATGCTCCAAATAGTCTCCGATGGAATCGGTGGTGAAAAGAAAATTCTCAGTTAAGGCATATCCCTCCAAACTTCTGCTGGTGTTGGTCACGGGAAGGCTGAGCATGATCAGGTCGTATTTTTCTTTTTGGCGTTTGAGAAAATTTCTCCCTTCGTCCACAATGATCTGCACATTATTTATATCTGTATAAATCCCGCCATTAAACCGTGAATACCGGCGGACCATGTCTACCAGATCTTTATTGACCTCAACGGCTGTAATTTTTCGCACCCCTCCCATGAGCGCCAGGAGGATATCCCGCCCGCCACCTGGCCCGATGATGAGTCCATTCTTTCTTCTTTCTTCCGGTAATTCCAGGAAAGGGAAATAACCCGGGAAGGTACCTTTTAAATTGCTGATGGTCGAGCCTGGGTCGTCCAAGTTGCCGCTAAACCTGTACATGGGCGATCCAGCGGTTCCATCCAGGTAGATGTCCATATGATCGGGGAAATTTTTATACTGCACCAAATCCGTCCGCCCAAAAGCGCTCCATTTCGTTTCGATGATCTCTCCCTTAAAAGAAGGTTCATACAGAGCGTCATGAATTTCCTTCGTGGAGTTTATGCCGATGGGTATTTCCTGCCGGAAAGATCCGGACAAGGTTATTCCCAACAGGAGGGATGTGATCAAGACGCTAAAAATGGGGAGGATGAATCCCCTCTTGTTCTCCTTCCATCCCTCTGCGGCGAAGAGCAGGGCGGCGATGGAAGCCGCGACGCCCAGGAGAAAATTAGTATTTATGCCCCCAAGAATATTAAGGACCTGGATGACGCCGAGGGAGCCGGCAGCTGCCCCCATTAAGTCCAGGCCATAAATCCTGGCACTCATGGCTGGAAGCATACGGTAGACCTCGGCGAAGAGCACGCCGGCAAAGAAGAAGGGAATAAATAAAAGGAAACAATAGAATAAGATATTTAAACGGAGGTCTTCTACATACCCGGCCTGGATGATTAGGATTGCCGAAAAGGGAATCGTCAGCGAAAAAAGGGCCGCCAAAAAAGCTAAGGAGCTGAATCTCTTGAGTTCATTTGTTATGGGGGGCCTGAAAAAATGAACAAACAGGCCGCCAAACCCCAGTCCCAGTAAGGCCAAAGAAAGAACGACAAAAACATAGTGATAGGAAAGCAATACCGAGAGGAGCCTGGAGAGGGTTATCTCAAAGGCAATCAGGCTAAAGGAGGTGAGGAAAATGGCCGCCAGCAAAAGAGTCGTCCCGATGTTCCAGACCCAGTCGTTACCAACGGTGGGATAAGAAATGTTCGGACTGGGAGCGCATAACCTGCTTTGTTTACATCATCTAATAACAACGCTGGGCAGGTATGTTGCCAGCGGGGGGTAAATACAGGTGATCCCCAGGCCGATCAACTGCATGATAATGAAGGGGACAATCGCTTTGTAAATATCCAACAAACTTACTTCCGGCGGAACGGTGGTCTTCATGTAGAATAAGGCATAGCCGAATGGCGGGGACAGGAAGGAGGTCTGCAAATTTACCGACATCATGATGATGAACCAGATTCGATCAAAGCCCAGCTGAATAGCTATAGGAACGAAAATCGGGAAGGTGATGTAAATAATCGCGATCCAGTCAATCATAAATCCCAGAATAAAAATGATGAACATCATCATCCAAAACATGCCCCATTTCCCCAGAAAGTCGAAGGCCATTATCATGTTCGTTACCACCTGCCCACCCCCTAATCCGAGGAACACTCCGGTAAAAATGGAAGCGGAAAAGAGGATAGTCATGACCATGCAATTGGTCTTGGTCGCCGACCAGACACACTCGGCGAACAATTTCCAGGTAAACTTGCGGTAGGCAATCATCAAAATAAGAGCCAACAGGGCGCCAACCCCGGCTGCCTCGGTCGCCGTGGCTAACCCCGTCCATATTGATCCCAGGACCCCAAAGATCAGGACCATAGGCGGGACCATGTTTTTCAGGAGTAACCAAATCTTTTCTCCCGTCGAAACAGACGCCCTTTCCTCAGGAGAAAGGGCAGGTCCCTTTTTCGGGTTCAAAAAGGTTACAAAGAGGATGTAAATGAAAAATAGCGCTGTCAAAACAAGACCGGGGATAAAAGCCCCGGCAAATAGCTTACCGACCGATACCCCGGCCTGGTCGGCCATCATTACCAGCATGATGCTCGGTGGGATCAGGATACTGAGAACCCCCCCGGCAGCAACGGTTCCGCAAGAGAGGTGCTTGTCATAGCCGCGTTTAAGCATGACGGGAAGAGCCATGATCGTCATGCTGACCACACTTGCCCCTACGATTCCCGTGCAGGCGGCCTCAATGGCACACATGACGACAACGGCCAGGGCGATTCCCCCATTCATCGGGCCAAACAGGTACATCATGGCCCGGAACAACCCATCGGAAATCCCGGACTTTCCCAGGAAGGAGGCCATGAGAATAAAGAGGGGAATCGCAATGAGAATATTATTGGTCGCCGCATCAAAGGTCCGGCCCATAAATAGATACCAGGCCTCGATCCCCCACCCGAGAAGGCCAAATATCGCCGCCAGTCCGCCCAGGACAAAAGCAACCGGGTGCCCTGTGGCCAGCCCGGCGAGAATCCCGACGAACATCAAGGCGGTGACAAGTACGGGGGACATTTCGATCATAACTCTTCTCCTTTAGCCAGGAAGAGGATTTTTTTCAAAATTTCGGATATGACTTGAAGGGTTAACAAGAAAGCACCGACGGGGATCAATGTTTTCGCCGGATAAACAATAAAATTGAAAGCGCTCGGAGTTCTTTCATGCATTTGCCAGGAGGTCTTGGCAAAGATGAATCCGTCCACCAGATAAATAACGGCAAACAACGCCATAAAAATAATGAGAGTGATGAGGTCCAGGATCGCTTTGGTCTTCGCGGAAAGGCGCTCGTGGAGGATGTCGATATTGGCATGTCCCTTGTACAATTGGGTATAGCCCATAAAAAGCAAGACTGTCCCGCAAAAAATATAGCTCAATATCTCGTGGGTCCATATGGTAGGCTTCCCCAGGAGCCTCCGCATGAATACCTCGTAACATGAGAGGGCGACCAGGCCGAGGATGATCCAACTAAAAAGCCTTCCCCACCATTCGGAAAAAGTATCAATGCCCTTTACCAATTTCCTTAAGCTTTCCACGGCAATCCTCCCTTGATGAGCTCTCAAGAGGCTATTACACCTCCTGAGAGCCACTCAGGTTATCACACCTTTCTGCTGGGCGATGGGTTTTCCCCCCATTCCTCGCAAACCGGCTTCATTTGGGAGTAATAGGGTTTTCCACATAATGCGTCCCGGGCTTCCAGAACTCCTGCTTTTCCATCTTCTTGCGGACATTTCTTTCAAGAGCGATGACCGAGTCATACACGTTATGTTTTTTCGCCAGGGCTTCCAGTTTTTGGTAAACTTCGTCGAGCTTTGGTGGGGTCCGCCCAAACAGGAACGGGTATTGGATCGTCCGCCACTCGCCAAAATCCTTAAAGTACTTCGCCTGAGAGAAAGCAATCTTGGCGAAGTCCGGATTGGCCTCCGCATCTGCCAGTAGGTATCTATAGGCGAGGTCTTGGATTTTATCAAGTGTAGGTTGATCGAGGTGGGTCAGCTGGATCCCCTTCTCCTTAAATCTCCTGGTGTACTCACCAGAGCTGTATTCAAAGTATGTCCAGGACCACAACATGGTCGCCATGGCCGCTTCCTTAAACATGAACTTCGCTCGATCCGAGAGCTTGTCCCAGGATGCCTTATTAACCATGATGCCGGAAACCGGCCCTGGCTGGTGCCATCCCGGGAGAACCCAGTATTTGGTCACCTCTTGAAAACCCATGGCCCAGTCACATTCCGGCACGGAAAACTCCCCGGCGTCTATCGTTCCCCGTGAGAGAGCCAGGTAAATTTCCGCCCCGGGCATAAAGATCGCGGCCCCCCCAAGGTCCTGGAGGATCTTGGCCTGGATCCGGCCGCACTGTCTCATCTTCACGCCCTTATAATCGTCGCCCTTGCGAATGGGCTTATTGGAACGCTGGCCAGACTCTGGGCCCGTGACGGAGTGCGGAAACCAAACGATGCCATATTTTGCGTAGAGTTCCTGCGACAATTCGAAACCCCCTGCCTGCCAGAACCAGAGCATGTAATCCCCGGGGGTAAGCCACATCGGATAGGAGGTAATGAGGCTGAAAGCGGTGTTCTTGCCCTCCCAGTAACTTGGCCAGTCGCTGGCCATGTTGAGACCCCCTTTGGTTACGGCATCGAAAATCTCATCCGACCTGGTCATCAGCGTACCGCCTGGGAAGTAAGTAATTTCGAGCTCTCCAGCGGCCAAAATGTTCACCAGGTCAGAGAAGTACTTATCCCCCCTCCAAAGGGTAATGGAGGGTGCCCACATGGTTTGATACCTCCATTTGGCCGCTGCTGCTTGGGCCGGCGCCGGCAAGCAAGCCATTATGATACTGGCGACAAAAATACCTCCCACTATCGATAACATTAATCTTTTGCTCATCTGTGTCACCTCCCTGAAAAATTTAAGACCGCAACCCTTGCACCATTCGTCATCTTTCGGATCATTGGAATCGTCGACATCACCTCCTTTGGCTTGAGATTAACCCATTTGGAAAATCACCCTGATAAGTTTGAATTTTTGTCTTTGGCAAGCGCGAATATTTCGAGCGTTTGAGGAACCTCTTTCCATCTCTTTAAAAGGTATGAACATCCCGGCACGGGTTTGGGTGGCTCTTACCAAGAGAGCTTACAAAATGCGCCTATTTTTTGTCAAGAAAAAATATTGAGATCTCTTGGCCTTTTAGCGTCTGCAACCCTTATATCTCTGGATATCGTTACTCACCCGGGAGGGAACGGGGGAATGACTTCCTTCTTTCCCGGGCGAGGCCATTGAGAGAAACCTTCGTTCGGGGTTGAATTTTGGCGGAAACAAACGGATACAAACCGGACAGATTAAGGCAGGAATTGGATGGGGAATCGTTGAACCGCCGGGAAGCCCACAGCCTTAAAAAGATTGTTGCCCGGGGGGGAAATCGAACCGGTATGGTGCTAAGCACCGAGGGATTTTAAGAGCCAGGGAGGCCAATTGAGGTAAATAGCAGAAACATGCACTTTTGGTTATATTTTTGCCCGTCAATATGGAGATATTAAAAAGGCACAGCCGTCATGGCTCTTCTTTATTTGCGGGGAGCTTTGGAGTGTAAAATGCTTATATACCCGGGGCAGCGGCCGAAATATCCTCTAGGGATCAATCCTTTTTTCCTCGTTTTAAGAGGAGGCGGCAGAGGTTTTCTTCCCATTGAGTATAACGGGTGTTAATGCGGGAGACCAACCGCATTGCTGAATACCCCAACAGAAAACCGGCGACCAGAGATTGGCTAAGACTGTAAAGACTATCCATTTACAATTCCAGTTGGGCTCCAGTCGCTAATCCATTGATGAGCGGCCTGGGCTTGAATGCGATTGACCTTTTCCAACAATGTTTCCAACCTGGGAATTCCCCGCCAACTCTTGGGTTTCCCGCTCATGATAACGACCTAGCAATCTCCTTTTCGTTTCTAAAGATGTTTTCAGCCGGGCGATTTCCTGCCAAAGTTGAATCTCTTGCCTGTGATATTTAGCAATCTCCTTCCGCTGTTCGTATCTCTCCTGCAGCAAGGCGTTGATTTGTTCCTTTGAATCCTCTGTTTTCTGCCGCAAATGAGCTTGGATACTCAGCCAAAAAGCAGAAACGAATAAAATCGTTATCAAAATTGAGATGAGCACTTTAAACAGCCTCATAACCACCTATCCCACAATCTCTCAATAATGACATTTTGATTCGGAAACTCTGCCTCTTATGAACGTTTTCCTATTTCCGATTGCATCCCGCCGATTCTCTACTTCATTCTATTTCGTGATAAACCCCGCTGAAATCGGCGGGGTGACGATGACCACCAGGGACGTCTCTGGATTAAGATCATCGCCTTTTTTGCTTTTTCGTATTAACAACATTTAGCCCGTAGTTTGTAAACATATAGTACTCGAAATCCCTAAGATAAGCTTTGAGGTATGATTGTTTTCTTTCCCCCATTCTTTTCAGCTGGATCAACACTTCGCGCCTGGTTAGCATCCTGGAATATATTTTAGGCAAATAATGAGCCAAATTCTTATTGTCCTTCAATAATTGAATATTGTTGACTTTTCAAAAATCTGCTTGATGATGATCCTTTAGAAGAAATGGAAGAGAAATTCACTTTTTCTCCGATTTTTTTCCTTCAGTTCAGACGACCTGTAAAATCAAATCTTGCCTATCCCAAGGCTCAAGGGCGTGGTTTGGGCATCACGGATGCCGATTGATCAGTAATTAAAGAATATTAAATTTTATGGCGATAATATAAAGGAAGAAACAGTTATTTCATGCCTTGCAGGGGATCCTATGGCTGTCTCCCTCAGGAAAGAAAAAATAATCCAATTTAGCTTGATTGCCCTGATCATCGGATTCTTTGCGATTATCCTGGTCGCTCTATGTTTGCACGATTACAAAATCTTTCCTCACTAGTCGAGCAATTCTATCTTGCTCCCATTTTTCCATAAAAAGCCCAAAGGTTTTTCCCGGAATCCCGCCTCTATTTGTAACCATTTATTTTTATTGAATAATCTTCTTTCGAAGATCAAAGCCTAGTTTTGGCTTGACAATCGGTTTCTTTTAAAGTATTTTAGTTACAATTACATTCCCCACCAGGATTTTGTTAACCTGACAACATGAACACATCTACCTTCTGGAGTTTGTTAGGAGAAGGATAAGGGGTTACTAGGAGGTGATAGTGGAGAAACCCGAGGGGATCCATGTATTCCGAACGAGCCTTTATTCTTTATTTTGCCCCCCCCATGAATCCAGTCTTTAATTTTCTAGAGATAACAATGAAAAGAAGTTTGCAGAAGATTGGATTATCAATATTTGGTTGGCGAAAATATTTTGCGCTTGAACGCCGCCGACAACTTCGCTATCCGGTAACGGTTCAGGTGGGAATCTATGTCTCGGATGAAATCTCCAAGAAGCCCCTTACTTCAAAAATTGCCGGACGCCTCGTTAACATCTCCCGTAAAGGTGCCTGTCTGCAAACCAATACGATCCGTATTGGATACCATCATCTCGTCATAAGTAATGACCTGGAAGGCCAAACCCCCCTCATTCTTGAATTCCCCCCATCCCCGGAAGGGATCCCTTGGACGTTAAAGTCCCAAATACTCTGGTATAATACAGTTAACCTTAAGGATAAATTCAAATTTGAATATGGTATAGCATTCGTTGACCTTTCTCCAACGCAACAGGAACGACTTGAGTCTTTGATAAAATCTATCTAAATACCCAAAATCGGTTGTCTCTATTTAGTTCTCGATAGCTTCTATTTTTACGAATCGAGATTATTCCTATCCATCAACGCCTAACCTTTCGCCCAAACCAGGGATTCCTCTTCGTGCTCAAGCAACGGAGGTAGCATGTACAACCAGTTTTATAATTTTTCAGAGGACCCGTTCAATGATGCCCCCGACCCCAGGTTCCTCTTTTTAAGCGAAAGTCACAAGAAAGCCCTGGATTCCATGATTGCCGGGATCGAAGAGCGAAAAGGATTCATCTCCGTTTCAGGAGAGGCAGGGACTGGGAAGACCATCCTCATCCAACAGCTGCTCAACAGACCGGAAAAGAAGACAAAAACTGTCTTCATCTATCATCCCCACATTACCTTCGAAGACCTACTAAGGGAAACCCTACTGGAGTTAAATCTACCCTTGGAAAATCAGAACAAGGCTTTCCTCATGAACCAATTCAATGCCTACCTAACTCAAAGGCTTACCCATGATGGGAATCTTGTGATTTTTATCGACGAGGCCCAGAGCCTGGGGGAGGAAGTTTTGGTGGAGCTTCAAGCCTTTTCTAACTTGGGGATCAGCATTTCGAACTTGCTCCAGATTGTTTTTGTCGGACAGCCGGGATTGGAAATCAAGCTGAATACCAAAGGGTTAAGGCAACTCGAGCAGAAGATCAAAATCAGGTCCCAGATTAGGCCTTTGACCGATGAAGAATGCCAGAAGTATATCAACCACCGTTTAAACCTGGTTGGGAGCAGCAGTTCTGAAGTCTTCACCCCCGAGGCCATACCTTTGATCTGCCAGTATGCCGAAGGGATCCCCCGGATCATAAATAATATCTGTCACAATGCCCTCTGGATCGGTTTTCTTCTCTCCCAGGAAAGGCTCGATTTTACGGTGATTGAGATGGCCCTGGATAGCATTTATATTCAAGCGCGAAAGGCAGCCTTTTTGCCGTCTTTTCGGAATAAATTCTGGCCCAAGGAAATCTCCCATTATTTTCTGTCCCAGGGAAGGAATTTCCTGAGAAAACTGGTAAGGGGTTATGGGGAGGGGAGTTTAACACGATGGGGAAAGGTCTGAAGGCGTTTGAGACATGAAGAAGAGGGTCTTACCCCCATCAATTCCTGGTGCCTGAGATCGGAATCGAATCTGACAGTTTAAAAAACATCGTCATTCACCTCGGTACTCCGCTAACTTCATTTGAATAACCGCTTTCATTATGGGATGCATCATAGGCAGTGGCAACGATAAAATATGTCTGTCCCTTAGTAAGACCGGTTAAGGAAAAAGTTATCACATTACCAACATCGGTTGAATGGGAATAAGCTCCGGCCGCTGTTCCGTAATAGACTTTATAACCGCCCAAATCAGGGTCAGTATTAGAATCCCAAGTCAAACTTATGGTTCCGCCAGTTGTTCCAGTCGTACCCCCGGTATCTCCGCTGGTCCCTCCTCCGCATCCAACTGTAATGGCCAGAAATAGTAGCCAGAGAATAAATAATAATTGTTTCGTTTTCAAAATAATCCTCCTTGAGTAAGCTACCTTCTTTAATGGCAAATGTTATGCCATTGGATGATTGGAAGTTGGGAAATATCCTGGAATCGAGGACTCTGGGTTTAGTTTATAATGTTTTTATTGGTAGTTTTTTGCAGTTGTTTCAAGTTGATAGTTGTTTAGGCGGTTTTTTTAACCATCAAGCAGTGGCCCTGCGGGGTAACGGACCCGTTTATTTATATGTGTTTAATGTGGAAGGAAGGAGAGACAACTGATCATTTTTGTACAGATTGCCGGGCAGTAACTGTTACCTGGCACAGGCTCCTATGGACCGCTCACAACAGTGAGAAACGAATTTCATATCCTACGAACAAACCCACAGAGGGTAAGGGCGTCCAACTCAGCTTTAGCGAGTTTCTTTTTAACGAATCCGGAGCCCAAGATTGAGTTTTGAGAAAGCGATACTCCTGCCAATATGAAATTCAAGATATTGCATGTCATCATGCCACGGACGAAGGCATCATTTTTATCTATTTTGCTACTTTAAGGATGATCTCTGCCCCTGCCGCCTGTAATATTAAGCTGACAGAATTTATTGCCAATTCCTTCGAGTTGGTATCCGTATTTTGGCCCAAAAATTGCTAGGCTTAAATTGAGATTATGGCAATTTTGGACTTGACATTCCGCGCATATTTGACTATTTATCGAATCGTTGTTATCATTTTTTACCGAACACCAATCCCTGACCTTCTGGAGGAGATTATGAATTGGATATCTCAGAAGGTGCCAATATGAACGCTCCAGGGGGATTTTTATATCTTTTTGGACGCTTCAATTCTAGGGGTTAATAAAGTCAAATCAAGTGGAGTGTATCTATCCCTAAAATTCTTAAATACCACAAGGAGGGAGTCATGGAAAAAGGAAAATTCATGGGTCTTGCATTACTTTTGCTG
>Ga0315295_10000165_pt1 | contig 55706 bp, 53 predicted proteins | sample YL17G14_0_MG_FD_204453 | JGI IMG/M metagenome (GOLD analysis project Ga0315295, IMG submission 204453) | Sediment microbial communities from Yellowstone Lake, YNP, Wyoming, USA - YL17G14_0 | ecosystem: Environmental > Aquatic > Freshwater > Lake > Sediment | place: USA: Wyoming | collected... | reverse complement strand
TCCCGGTGACTCGGGCATAGCCTGTAAAGGAAGAAGGTGCAGGGCATGGCTCTCGGACGGGCAGGCAAGAGCACCGGCCCGGATCTGGCCTGCATAGCCTCCAGCCTCAAGGATTCCCGCGTTCTCTACTCCGAGCCCATGTCAGAGCACACCTCCTTCAGGATTGGCGGTCCCTGCGATCTCCTGGTGCTCCCCGGCACGTCTGAAGACGCCGTCAAGGCATGGACGATGTGCCGCGAGATGAAGGTCCCCTGCCACGTGATCGGCAACGGCACGAACCTGCTGGTGAAGGACGGCGGCGTGCGTGGCTGCCTCATCAAGATGGCACCCGGTTCCCACGGGCTGGAGAGGACGGGGGACCTGAGCATCGAGGCCAGGTCCGGCACGCTGCTTCCGAGGCTGCTGCAGGCGGCCCTGGAGGAGGGCCTGTCCGGCCTGGAGTGGGCGGTAGGCATCCCAGGCAGCGTGGGAGGTGCCGTGACCATGAACGCTGGAGCGTACGGAGGGGACTTCGGCTCCCTGGTCTCGCGGGTCCAGGCGGCTTCGCTGGACGGCGACACGTGCTGGATCGGCGCTGACGAGATGGGCTTCTCCTACAGGCACTCCCTCTTCGCTGAGAGGGACGATCTCCTCGTCCTCTCCGCGGAGCTGAAGCTGGCACCCGGCGACAAGAGCAGCATATACGACATCATGCTGAGGCGCGCCGGCGAGCGCGAGGAGAAGCAGCCGCTTGACGTGCCTTCGGCGGGCAGCGCCTTCCGTCGCCCCCAGGGCCACTACGTGGGTGCCATGATCGAATCCCTGGGCTTGAAGGGGAAGAGCATCGGCGGCGCGCAGGTATCTCCCAAGCATGCGGGCTTCATAGTGAATGCCGGGAACGCGACGGCGAAGGACGTCCTCGAGCTCATGTCCCTGGTCCAGGCCAAGGTCAAGGCGAGCTTCGGAGTGGACCTGGAGCCGGAGATCGTCGTCATCGGCGAAGATCCGGAGCCGGGGCACTGCTCCTTTTGACACTGCGATAATGCCAAACGTCGCCCGGGTAACCGGCCTCAACCACAGGGGCGAAGGAGTGGGCAAAGTCACGTCGGGCCCCGACCAGGGGCTCGTCGTGTTTATCCCGGGGACCGCCCCGGGGGACCTGGTCGAGTACTCGGTCATCGAGCGGAAGAAGAGCTTCATGCGTGGTCGGGTCCGAAGACTGCTTGACGCCGGTCCAGGGCGAACGTCAGAGATCTGTCCCGTCGCTTCGGAGTGCGGGGGATGCACCTGGCAGCACCTCTCTTACAGAGAGCAGCTCCAGTGGAAGAAGCGCATCCTCGAGGATGCCCTCGCCCGGATCGCGCGGATCGAAAGCTGCGAGGTCAGGGAGTGTATCTCGTCCCCCGACGTCACGGGGTACAGGAACAAAGTCGAGGTCCCGCTCGCAGTGCAGAGCGGCAAAGTCGTCGCCGGTTTCTACCGGCCGTACTCGCATGACGTGGTGCCGTCCGAGGCATGCCCGCTCGAGCATCCCCTCGCCCGCGAAGTCATCTCCCGAATGGTGGAGGAAGTCAGGGCCCGCAAGTACACAGTCTATGACGGGAAGACCGGCCGCGGCCAGGTGCGGCACGTGATGGCCAGGGTGGCTCCGGGCACGGGAGAGCGCATGGCAGTTCTGGTTGCCAACGCCCGGTCGCTTCCTGGTGAGGGCGACTTTGCCAGGGAACTCGCGGGCTCGCTCCGCGACCTATTCAGTGTGGTTCTCAACACGAACGTGGAGAAAACCAACGTCATCCTGGGGCCGAGGAACAAGCTCCTTCTCGGAAGGTGGTACATAGAGGACGTGTTAGGCGACGACGACCTCGGGCGACTGCGTTTCCGTATGTCCCCCCATTCCTTCTACCAGGTCAACTCCGGGCAGGCGGTCCGGCTCTACCGCATCGCCTTGGATGCGGCGTCGCTCGGAACGGGAGACGTCGTATACGACGTCTACTCCGGTATCGGGGCTATCACCCTTTTCGCGGCGAGCCGAGTCGCATTGGCGGTCGGCGTGGAAGAGGTCGGCGAGGCCGTACGAGACGCCGAGAGGAATGCCAGGATCAACGGCATCGGCAACGTCCGGTTCCGGGAGGGCAGAGCTGAGAGGATACTGCCCGCTTCTATGCGCGACCTGGGCAGGCCGGACGTCGTTATCTTGGACCCTCCGAGGGGCGGAGCTCTGGAAGCTGCCCTGCTTTCCATCTCCCGCGCTCGGCCGAGAGCCATAGTCTACGTTTCCTGCAACCCCTCCACCCTGGCGAGGGATCTGATCACCTTGGCCAGGGAAGGCTGGAGACCCGTATGGTGCCAGCCTGTCGACATGTTTCCCCTCACCCCCCACATCGAGGTCGTGGCTCTCATAGAAAGGGCCTGACATCGAGCTCCTGCAGGAGATGGGCGAGCCCACAAAGCAGACGGCGCTATACGTCCTCGGGCAGCCGGCGCCGGGCGTGCCGGGCTCACCGCGGTGTACGACCTGAAATGCTCTCCATGAGCAGGAATATCGTGAAGTGAGAGCGAAACACGTAGACGACCTCTCGGGGAGGGGCCGGGCACTTGCGCAGCAGAGCGGAACGCCTTCTGGACTGCACACGAAGGAGAGCACAGGATAAAGGGAGCCATCTTCACATTAGGGTCTTCGGCATCGTCGCCGGAGCCCTGGTTTTCCTCATGCTTCCTATTGCCACGACTGGGCCCGGCATGGTCGCAGACACCGTTCACCTGGCGGAAGCCCTGGATCCAATCGCCCCGGTGGAAGCCGCGCCGGCTCCTGTGCGGGTCTCCTGGGATGAATCACGCAGGATCCCCATCCTCATGTACCATGACCTCGGGACTCCGGCCTCCGGGCTGACCGTCACTCCTGACGCCCTCCACAAGCAGGTTGACGCCCTCGTAGACGCGGGCTATGAGGCTGTCTCACTCGACACGGTACTCCGCGCCCTCAGAGGCGAACCCGTGTGGCTGCCGGAAAAGGGCGTCGTCCTGACGTTCGACGACGCGTACGACGGGGTGTACCGCGAAGCTTACCCGGTCCTGAAGAGCCACGGGCTCAAGGGTACCCTCTTTGTGATAGCCGGGCTCGTGGGCAGAAAAGGGTACGTGAACTGGGACCAGGTCAGAGAGCTGGCCGCGGACGGCTGGACTATCGGGTGCCACACCGTCCACCACCAGGATCTGCGGCTCCTGGGCGGCAAGCAGCTCGAGGACGAGGTGGTCCTTTCCAGGAGGGTCCTCCAGGAGAACACGGGGCAGGCGGTCGTATCCTTCTGCTATCCCGCGGGGAAGTATGACGACCTCGTTATCCAGGCGGTGAAGTCCGGCGGGTACTACGGCGCGGTGACGACCGAACCGGGCATCGTTGCCGTGCGGGACGCGCCTTTCACTCTGAGACGAGTGCGGGTAGATGGGCGCGACGGCCTCGACGTCTTCAAGGCGAAGCTCTCGATCCCCTGAGCCGCCCCTACTTGGTCTCTAGCACCGTCACCCTGGCGTCCTCGGGCACTATCTGGATCCAAGTTTGCCCCGGGGTCAGCGTGATCTTCTTTCCCTCAGCAGTATAGAAGAACGTGGGCTTATCCAGGCTCTCTTTCTTCCATGTGCCCTCGCTGTACCGGCCTCCCAAGAGGTAGGCCGACTTGCCCTCGCCGATGAGGTCTATGACGAGTCCACCGTCGGAGTAAGCCACACGGCTTCTAGCGAACTGGACGATCACGTTGGCGACCTCGGGCTTCTCGTTCGTGTCGCGGTCGCCGTATGCCCAGGCTTCCCGGCTTCCGTCCAGTATCCACCGCTCGTACTTCTTCCCGGCGTGCTTGTATTGGACAGCGTACTCCCGGCCGTACCGGATCTCCAGCCCGGCGACAGGCTTATCCGTCCAGTCCTGGAACTCGTAGCGCTTCCCGGGCGCATGCAGGGGGTCGGAGGTTATCTTGCGAAGGTTATCCACGCTGGTATAGAGGTTGAAGGGCGCCTCGCGGCTTTTGTCCCGCCAGTAGAGCTCACCGTGCTTGAACTCATCGGCGTCCACCACGTTCCACTCGCAGATCGGTTCTACGTCCTTGGGGTCGCCTCCGCAATGGGCGAAGACCGCTCCCCATTCCTTAGCAAGAAGGGCGAAGTATGGCCTGGCGCTCCTCACCGGACCGACTACGGATGGGGCCTGGCTGTGGAAGAGGGCCAGGTACCGGGTAATGCCGCCTTCAGATAGCACCTCGTACACCAGGTCAGCGCGGGCAAGGCCGGACTCGGGGCGAGCGTTCGGGAAGTTGTCGACGGAAACCGCCACGGGGCTGCCCTGCTTCACGATGGGCTTGCCGGTGATGGGGGAAAGCAGCACGGGGAGCTGCGGTGTTCCCCTGGGCTGTCCGGGCGGGTTGGACGTGACCGGAGCGGGACTTGGGCTGCCACATCCCGCGACGGCTGCAGACGTGAAGGCGAGCAACATGGCGATCAGAGCGACAGCCGTCGCGCCTCTCCCCCGGACGGCCAAATGCATGTGGCGTCACTCCTCGAGGATCGTCTCTGTCATCCAGATCTCTTACGCTTTGGATGCGGCGCTGGTTCCCTTGTTATCTTCTACCAAGCGGTCGGCAGACCTGCTTGCTATAGTAATGGGTTTTGACGCGGACTTGACGAAAGTCTTATCCTAGGATATGTGGAGCTATGACTGAGCAGCAAGAGTCACTAAGGTTCGCACAAGCAACTTCGCACAAGGTAAGCAGGAGGTCCGGGATATGCCGATCTACGAGTACAGATGCCCCAAGTGCGGAATAGTCGAAGCAATGCAGAGAGTGACCGACGAGCCGCTCAAGACCTGCCCCAATTGTGGAGAGCCTGTCAAGAAGGCGATCAGCCACGTGGGGATCTTGTTCAAGGGATCGGGGTTCTACGCCACGGAAAACAGGAGCGAAGACTACAAGAGCAAAGCCAAGGAGGACAAGAGCAAAGCCAAGGAGGACAAGAGCAAAGCCAAGGAAGATAAGAGCGACAAGGCGGCAGGCGCCTAGCGGGTCAAGTAACATCGCGAAATACAGGAAGCGCCGGGCAGGTTTCCGTCCGGCGCTTCGTTTTCAGTTGGACCAGTCTAGCCGTTCTTGATGGGCGAACCTGCCGGGAAGGTGTTCCTCGCGAACAGAGCTCTCCAACAGAGGATCGCGATCACCGAGTCCATCGTATGGTGGAGAAGAGTCCCCACTCCGACCAGGAACCCGGCCTTCTGCAGGGTGAAGCCGAACAGTAGGACGACGAGAGCTTCCAGTAGCGCGTGTACCGGAGCTAGGATCGCAAGGGTGACGGGGTACGATACCTTTTGGCGCAGCATGAGCGCCCCTAGGATTCCCACCGGAATGTGCATGGCAGCGCGGAACCCGACCACTGGCCCCAGCTTGATGAAGAAGCCGAGCGCCGAACCCGATCCGACGATCCCCGCGACAAGCGGGCCAAACAGCATCGCCAGGAACGTGGGCACGTGAGACGCCAGAGTAGCGGTGAAAGGACCGATGACTACGCCAAGGACACCGCCCATAGAGAGGGGGATGACGATGGACAGCGCGAGAAGGAGCGAACCCACGGTGAGCTTGTAGACATCCTGCCTGGTCAATTCAGGACCCTCCTCCGGAAACGAGCAATCACTCCACGAGTCTACCAGATGTCTTGTCACCTGTAAATACAGCATCTGCGAGCTGGCGGCAACATGCAAAGAAGAAGGGATAGGCCAGGACCGCCACGGTCGCTTTGTAGTAGCCTATCCCTTGTCTGTAGTTAATAGGTGAACCAGTGGTTGCCGATCACTGCCGCGAACGGCCTGCTCCAGAGCCACCCGTTGGTGACGATGTGGTAGTTGAAGTAGTACAACGCGCCGCCCGTCGGATCGACCCCGTTCATGGCGTCGATCGCTGCGTTCACGCTGTCCTTGTTCGGGGTCGAGTTGAACATCCAGTTTCCGACGCATGAGAACTGCCAGGGATCGTAGATCACTCCGGCGACGGTCCTCGGGAAAATCCCGCTTCTCATGCGGTTCAGAACTACGGCGCCCACGGCTACTTTGCCCCGGTAGGGCTCTCCGGCGGCTTCCGCGTAGATCAGCCGCGCCAGAAGCCACGCGTTGTCCGAGACCTGACCGTAACCTGGACTTGCGTGAGCCCTCGCGGGTACGGACAGGAGAAACGTTCCCGCCAGTAGAGCCGCCGAAAGAAGGGCCGCCCAACGCTTCCTCTGCCAATAGCTCATCGACCACTGCCCCTTTCCAGCCTCCGGAGTTAGCTTACGGGTTCGGTGAAAGGGTTTGCCCTACTGCCCCTCGTGGAGCAGATTCACCCACAAACGGTTCCTCCGGTCCCGCCCGTGGCGGGATTAGGCTATCGGATTTCCTGCATGGTAACACTGCTGGATGACCATTTCACTAGGGGATCAGTGGAAACAACCTGATAGGACGCATGAAACAAGGCTTCCCGGGGTGCATACACAGGGCATTTGTGCCAGGTAGCTTCTCCTTTCTCCAAACAGGCGTTTGTGATACCCTGGCTTCTTGAGAGGGAGAAGCTGTGATGAGGGTGTTCACGGGGTCCATAATCCTTGAGAGCCTGGAGACGGATGCGCCGCTTGAGGGGCTCACCTCCATAGCTGAGCGGGTGGTGAACATGCCCCGCGATCCTGACGCGCCGGTCTGGCACGTCCGCTGGTACAGGATCGGTGAGGCAGGCCTCCGGGACCGGCTGTCTGCCCTTGCCCAGGCGATGCGGCCTCACTGGTACGATCGGGGTTGAGCGCAAGTAGACCGAGAACGTTCCGACCGTTGTTCCGGCCTGGGTACAGGCCAGTCACTCCGTCAGCAAGTAGCCTCTTCTGCGCAGTTCCTCTTCCAGAGCCTCGAACTGGCGCTCGTCCTTACCGCGGACAGTGTGGAGATGGACGCCCTTGGTGAGGGAAGAGAGGAGCCCCGCGCTGGTCTCGTCGATGGTCCTCATGAACTGGTCGACCTCTGCGCGGTTCGACAGCGAGAGCATGCCCGTCAGCTGGCCGTATACGGGGTGCTCGACTATGACGTCCACGACCTCCAGCCCGAGGTCGACCAAGGTATAGAGCTCATCGCGGGTGTGCTCGCGGTCGTGTCTGACGGCGACCAGCTTCGTCACCCCGGGCGGCAGCGCTTCCCGGAGCAGCGTGTAGCCGCGCGGGGTCGCCATGATCCGCTCTCCTTGCGCCCGCAAAACGGCCACATCCTGCACGATGACCTGTCGGGTCACGCCCAGACGAAACGCCAGCGCGGCTCCTGTCACCGACGACTCGCGCTGCAGCATGCTCAGGATGCTGCAGCGCCTTGTTGAGGCATCCATGCCGTGACCTCCAGTGCCAAGGCTTTCCGCGCCTCAGTATTCTGTGGTAGGGGTCCCCATACCTCCAAAGTGGTATAATGGCGTTGTCGTGGAGCAGGCGATCGACTCCTTCCACGGAGTTGGTGGGGCCGGATCCTGCCGGGATGGCCCGGCAAGACCTCGATATCACACACAACGCCGGGGAGGAGACCTTGGTATATGTTGTCAGGAGAATCGGCGGGCAGTACTGCCGAGAAATCGAGTAAGTCCATCACCGGTTGGTTCATACGGAAGTACACCACTCAGACCGCGGTGGAGGCTACCGTCGTCGACCCCGACGTGAGGACGCAGTACGCGTACCTGGAAGCCTGGGTCAGCATAATCGGGAACCTGGTCCTGTCGGTCGTGAAGATTGCCTTGGGACTGCTACTCAACAGTATTTCCCTGCTGGCGGACGCCGCACACACCGTCGCGGATGTGCTTACCTCCATAGTCATCCTGATCGGCTTCAGGATGGCCAAGACGCCGGCGGACGAGAAGCATCCGCACGGTCACGGGCGGGTTGAGTTCCTCTCCACTCTCCTCATCGCCGTACTCCTGATGATCGTGGGAGGCCAATTCGGCTGGTCGTCCTACCAGCGCCTCGTCGACGGCACCCCTGTCAAGGGCAGCGCCTTGGTGGCCGTCATCATGCTTGTCGGCGCCGCTTTCAAGGAATGGATGACGCGGTTCGCGGTATATCTCGGGACCAAGGCCAGCGCGCAGGCTCTCATCGCCGACGCGTGGCACCACCGGACCGACGCTGTCGCGTCCGTCCTCGTGGCCATCGCCATCATTGCCTCAGGCTACGGGTACTACTGGGTCGACGCCCTGCTGGGCATGGGTGTGTCCGCCCTCATCATCTACACGGGCCTCTCGCTGGCCATGACCGCTTCGTCCTCGCTGATAGGAGAGCAGGCGCCCGAGTCCTTGGTCGCCCACATAAGCGAGACGGTGCTGAACTGCCAGGGAGTGAAGGGGATGCACAAGGTCATGGTGCACGACTACGGCGGGAGGAAGGCTGTGTCATTGCACATCCAGGTCAACGACGACCTATCGCTGGTGGAGTCGCACCGGATCGCCAGCGACGTGGAAGAGGCCGTGCGGTCCCGCCTCCCTGCGGACATCGTGGTCCACGTGGAGCCTGAGTCGGAAGGATCCGCAAGCTAATACTCGAACTCCATGGTAGCGTTTCCATTACCTCCCGGGAGGGACAGGCATGAAAGTCTTCATTTCCTGCGACATCGAGGGCATCTCCGGAGTTGTGGCCGGCGGAGCTCATACTTCTCCGGAAGGCAAAGACTATGGCAGGGCGCGTGAGCTGATGACTGCAGAGTCTAACTCGGCCATAGCAGGCGCGGTTAAGGCGGGCGCCACGGAGGTCGTCGTCAACGACTCCCACGGCCCCATGACCAACATCCTCATTGAGAACATGGACCCGGCGGCGACGCTTGTGACCGGGACTCCGAAACCGCTGCAAATGATGCAGGGCATCGGACCGGAGTTCCAGGCCGCGGTTTTCGTCGGCTACCACTCCAGAATGGGCACGTCAGGCGTACTGAGCCACACGATCTCGGGGGGTAGCGTCGCGAACGTCTGGGTGAACGAGCTCCCGGTGGGCGAGACGGGCATCAACGCGGGCGTGGCCGGCTACTTCGGAGTCCCGGTCGTGCTGGTCACCGGGGATGACGAGGTCGGCCGCGAGGCGAAGAGCCTGTTGCCTCACGTGCATGTCGCCACAGTGAAGTGGGCCGTGAACAGGCAGGCGGCGAGGTGCCTCCCGCCAGCCAAGGCCCGGCAGCTCATCGAGGAAGAAACCGCAAAGGCCCTGAAAGACCTGGATTCGGCCAAGATATGGCTGCCGAGCTCGCCGGTCACCTTCAAGATAGAGCTCAAGGACTCAGGCCTCGCCGAGAACGCAGCGAGGATGCCTTACGCAAAGGTCCTGGACCCCAGGACTCTATCGTTCACCGCTGACGACTACCTGACGGCCTTCAAGGGTCTCCGGGCGATGATTGCCCTATCCAGGGCGTAAGATCGTGTTGCTCGTCTCAGGCAGCTGGCCGTCTCCTCTCTAACCGGGTCACAGCCCATGTCATGTGCTGTGAGCGCGCCACGGCCTATGTCGTGTGCTGTGACGGCGCCACAGTCTACGTCGTGTGCTGTGGAGGTTCAGCAGCATCCCGGCTACCATCGCCGCTCTCTCGGAGAGGCTAGATACCAGGAGGAACTCCCCGGGGGCGAAACGACCGTCCTATCCGCGTTCGACAGTCGATAGTGCAACGGATGCGCTTGCGCTGCTGCTAGAGGGTCCAAACGGAGAGGGAAACGCGAGACAGGCGTGTTACTATGACTGGGTCTTTGTGCCGGAAGGCATGACGGCAAGGAAGAGCGGGGGTTTTGGCAGTTCGAGGAGTTCGATGAGTCTCTCTTGCTCGGCAGTGAGTTCCGTCCGTTGGAGCACGTTGCCGTTCCTGGACACGAACTCGCCGACATGAATGCGCTCAAGGGCAGCGCGTACCTGGGACCAGGTCTGTCCCGTCCTCACTGACGCGATCCTCACCAGGAGCAGCGCGAGCCAGCACAAGACGATGTGAGCCCTGATCCTGTCCTCCAGCCGGTGGTAGATCGGCCTCAGATCCAGTGCGGTCTTGAGCGTCCGGAAAGCGTCTTCCACCTCGTAGAGTTGCTTGTAACCCAAGGCCACGTCTTCCGGGGACAGGGTGTCATCCGAGGTCCTCAGGAGGTACTTCCCGTCCAGTCTCTCCTCGGCTCTCACCTTGGCCTTGTCCAGACGGGGCTGACCGCGCTTGTCGGTCCTGACGTACTTGCCCAGGGTGGGATGAGCGACCAGTTCGCAACAGGCCTTGGTGTGAGGGGCTCCTTTGAGATCCCCAATCTTGTCGATCTCCTCCTGCACCCGCTTGAGGATCTCTTCCCGCTTGGCGCGGTCACGTTCCGCCTCCTTGGGGTTCCGGACCAGGATGTACCTCTCTCTCTTCTCCCCGTCTCCAACGGTGATCTCCTTGACTTCCACGTTGTCCCTTACGGTCTGAAAACGTCCTGCTCTTGTCAGCGCCGCTTCGGCGCCGTCTTTGCCGCTCCGGATCCTCTCGCCGGCTATGTAGTGACCCCCGGCGCGTTGCAGTTCGCGTAGGTTGCTTTCTGAACAGAACCCACGGTCAACCACCGTGATCACCCGCCCCAGTTTCCACCCCGCAAGGTCCCGCTTCACCTGTGGGATCACGTTCATGTCCGGGGTGTTCCCCGGCCAGACCCACATCCTTACCGGTATCCCTTCTCTGGTGACCGCCAGCCCGATCACCACCTGGGGCATGTCGGGCCTGGAGTCCTTGCTGTGGCCCCTCTGACGGACATCCTCTTCCGCCACGTCATCGACCTCGAAGTAGGTCGAGGTGGTGTCGAAGTAGAGGAGGTCCACCTCGAGGTTGAGGAGGTTGGCCGTCTGGAAGAACACTTCCCGCTCGATATCCTCCTTGGCCTCCAGAAGGAAGTCCATGGCCCTGTACATCTGCTGCACGGGCAACTCCTGGAGTCCCGGGATGAAGGTGTCCTTAGCAACCCATTCCTCGATGGCCAGTTTGCTGGACGGCGCCAGCGCGCGGTTGGCCACCATGGCGAAGACGGCCCGTTCGACATCGGAGCGGTACTGACGGGTCTTCAGCATCCCGCAGAAAAGCCGGTCCAACTTGAGTTCCTTCCACACTTCGTTCAGCGCCCAGGCCGCTCCCAGACTGCGGCTGGAAACGAACTTCAACGGGGCCTCGCCGTCCCACCGGGCCTCAACCTTGAGGGCTTCCTCAGGGCCGAGATACCTGGCGATGCTCTGCACGAGGCGGCGGAGTGAGTCGCGGTCCAGTCGGTCCTCGCGCCCGAAGTTGTACAGCACCCTGGCGCGGGCCTGCTTCGCCTGGCCGTCATAGTAGTTGTGCGCCAGTTGGACATAGCGCACCACGGAGCCGTCCTTGTTCTTGCGGGAGATGGTCCTTATGTACATGCCTACATGATAGCACGTTAACCATGGACTATGCAAGGAATCACTGCACTAATCGTGTGCCCATGTGTTTTCGGCCTGCGCCGCACGCGCACAATCCATTATCCCTGCTAAACGACCGGCGCGTTCACAAAAGAACACCCGCATTGCCTATGAACTGTCGAACGCGGGTCTCCCGCTCTCAGGCAAATCCCTTCAAATGTCCGACCGGTGCAATCGCGGCTGGGGCGGCTCGATGCCGGTGGCCGAGGACTCATGCTGCCGAGGTGATTGCATCGTTGACTAGTCTTATGGCGTCACAGAAACTGGCCATGGATTGGCCAGAGCCTTGACAAAGTCCTCAAGTCGGTCGGAATTCATGGTCCAATCAACCTGGGTTTCCGGCTTGATTGGACCCACTCTGGTGCCGTCAGGATATGTGAAGTAGCCCGATGTCACATCGATGATAGTGCCGTTAGGGAGTAGGAACTTCGACTGGACACTGTCCTTCCCGAATGACGGAGACCCAAGGATGACTGCTCCTGCTCCGTACTTCAGCGACGCCGTCAGAAGCTCGGCCGAGCTTGCCGTAAGCCCATCAATGAATACATAGACACGCCCGACCTGGCACAGGCCTGACCCCGCATATGTTCTCTCTTCCTTCTCCAGTGTGACGATGCGTATGAACGGCTTTCCTGCCGGGCAAATGCACTGGGCAATCCGTATCGATGAACCGACGTCTCCACCTGGACATCCCCGCACATCGATGATCAGGCAGTCCTTTGGCTCCAGTTCCCGGATTACGTTCTCAAACTCCGCTCCTGTCTTGCTTGAGAAGCCCGTGACCCTGACATAGAACACGCCCGGATATCGCTTCAGATTGATCATGGCAGTTGGCAGTGCGACACTCCCAGCGGGCATCTCCAGATGGGCGTAGTCATCGGTTATAGACTGAAGCATCCCTCGGAGTGCACCCGCTGATAGGTCGGACTCGGAGTACCCGTACCTCACCATTTGGCGGTAGGACCAGATGATTGCCTCAAGGTCGGGGTCCCCGGCGCGAACGAGCAGCACAGCCGTGACGATAACGGCCGCGATTGCTGGGATCAAAACCAGCGTTCGAATCCGGCTCACGTCAACTCATCCTTCTGCACGCGCGGAGTGCCAAGCTCAAAGATACCGCGCAGCTAAGTGCTAAGATGAGCAGGTTGCTGCTCGAAACCTTCAACCCAAGCATGCCGCATCTTATGGTGTCAGCAGTATAGGTGAGTGGGTTGAACTTCCCTATGGCTCTGACCCACTGAGGGGCAAGCTCGATGTTATAGTACATGGAGCTTGTGAAAGTTATGGGAAGAGTGAGTATTGAGAATACAATGTCTCTCAGGTCCTCGCGAGTGATGAAGACCCCGCAGATGAAACCAAGGCAGAGCCAGACCACGGAGCCAAGCAGGAGGCCCGTGAAAGCGATGCCTAGGTTGGCAAGCGATGGGAGAGTCACGTACGCCAGTGAGAGACTGATCCCCAGGACGATGAGGCAGCGTACGGTCGTGATGAGTATCGACGCGATGAGCTTCCCTGCGAAATAAATGGTCGGGTGGACCCCTGAAGTCAGGAATATGGCCACGATGTTCGACGCTCTGTCAATGCGGACCATGGAGAAGGTCCAGCTGAACAAGCTGAATGTCTGGAATGCGATAACCCCAGGGATGAAGAACTCGGTATACCGAAACGGCAGGTTTCTGTAGGCGATGTGGCTGATGTTAGAGCCGAATGCCGCTGCAAAGAAGACTACGTAGAAGATCGGTACGATGAAATGGCCAATTGCTGTTATGGGTGCCGTCAACTCGCCTTTTACCTCTCTCCATAGGACAGTTTTCATTGGTTATCCTCTCCCTGCAAAATGCATAAACACATCATCTAGAGCAAGCTCGGGGGTGGAGACATCGACAATCTGTAAGCCCAGGTCCCGGCAGACCTGTAGAATAGCGGCGATATTTAAGGCGCGTTCTGACAAAAGGACCTCTATGGTGTCACCCTGGATTGTAGCTGACTTCACCTTCAGTTCGGCGTCCAGGCCAGATGGCCATTCGGCTGCAATCGGCTGAGAGCATCGGATTCGCAGCTTGCTGAAGCCCGCCACCAGACTCTTCAGCTCTGACGATGTCCCGGAGGCAAGCACTTTCCCATTGCCGAGGAAGATGATTGTATCAGCTAGGGTCTCAGCTTCGGCCATATCGTTTGTGGCAAGGAGAACGGCGGTGCCGCGCTCATTGGCACGTGAGGCTATCAGCGACCAGACATCTCGCTTGCCCTTTGGGTCAACGCCTAACGTAGGCTCATCCAGAATGAGGAGCGGAGCGTCGCTCAGAAACACTCTCGACAGCTGAACGCGTCTAACTTGCCCGCCTGAGAGCTGAAACAGGGTTTTCGATGCCTTATCGGCAAGCGCCAGAACGTCCAGGGCACTCTTCACTCGGCGGTCTCTGTCTGGCCCACCGATACCATTTAGCATGGCAAAGAGCCTCAGGTTATCTCTCACGTTGAGCAGGATGTCAACTGCCCGATCCTGAGGAACGTAACATAGGTTCTTCCGGACGATGTCCGGCGCTTTGGTACAATCCTTCCCAAAGACTTCGGCATAGCCCGAACTGGGCCTTAGCAGAGTTGCCAGGACTTTGATCAAAGTTGTCTTACCTGCTCCGTTCGGACCGAGGACTGCAACACGGCTGGACTGCGGCACCTGCAGTGAAACTTCAGAAAGAGCTTCGACTTTGCCGTAGCGTACACTGAGACTGTGAGTTTCTACCACCTGCAACACCCCCATTCTACCTGAGTCTTCGACCCGGAGGCGCTAGAGGACACATGGGATCTGGCGCATAGAGTGAATCGTAGCACAGGATAGCATTTCGCAGGCATCTTCCCCTACCCAAATGACATCCCAGAAAGTCAGCACACATGGCACACGGTGTACCGACGAACTTGTCCCTCTTCGGTAGTATCATGTCCTTGAGTGCCGACGACTGCCAGATCTCCAGTAGGCTTTGGGTATTGAGATCCCCAACGACCGTGTCCCCCTCCTGAGGGATCATCTCACACATCGACACTCTTCCATCGGGCAGGAAGATGACCCCCTCCCGGCCGGCGGTACAGCGCGACCGACCCTCGAAGACCTTCCGTCTAAGGTCAACCTGGTCCGGTTTCGGGTCCGGCGTGTACGAGTAGTTGATAAGAACACCGGGATGCTTCTTACGGAGTGCTGCCACTTCCTCGTTAAGCACAAGTAATGCTTCCTCCGAAGCGAAAAACTCGTCCGAGTGACTCCACAGGCTCCTGCCATAGACTGAGAGACTGATGTCGGAACACCCGATCGACACTAGAAACTCGACTGTATCTGACGCTGTCTCAAGGTTATAGGCTGTTACCACAGTGTTGCTGAGGATTTTGAACCCATTCTCCCTGAGCCTCTGAGCCGTTCTTGCGGTTGCACCGACGCAGTCTTCGGCACCGGCCATGAGATCGGCAATCCGAGGTATGTGCGAGTCGAGGCTCATCTGCATCTGCCGCAGCCCAGTATTCGCAAGGTTGCCGACATCAGCGTCTGACAACTCTAGCTTGGTAGACGTAAAACATGAGATTCCTCGGTCGACAGTGGCTTTTATTAGGTTAAATATCCACGGGTGACAGAAGGGCTCGCCTCCGGATAGGATGATTGTATCGAGCCCGTGCTCGACCCCTTCATCGAGCACAGATATGAACTTATCCAGAGGCAGAAGCCTACCGTCTCGCCCGTGATATGCGTAGCAGTAGATGCATTTCCTGCGGCACTGGTACGTCGTTATGTAGGAGACAGTAGTTGGATAGCGGTACACTAGGGTATCTAGATCTACATCGTCCGAGTTGACGACGAACCGTGCCGGATCTACCGGGTTCCCGGGTACGTCTGTCTCCTCAAACACCCAAGCCAGGTTGTTCCGGACTGTCTCCACCATCTCGTGGGCCTGCTTCTCGGTAGTGCCAAACACCACAGAAACCGCATCACGCGCCCTCTCGATCGTTCCTTCGTTGTTGATGAGAGAGAGGACTATGGCCACGGTTGGGTGGATCACATAGCGATTTGTTTCAAACGACCTTACATTTCTCGGCAGTATGAGAATCTTATTCCCGTTTCTTCTCAGGATGTATCCGTCCTTGATCCTGACTGCCATTCGTCAATCCCCCTTTGACTTGCATGCACCGAGACGCGTAGGCGGCTGCCGAGCGCTCGTCTGACCTTTCCAACTCAGTCAAGACCCCGAGGTTCAGCTTGTGAGCGGCCCTTGGATCGCCCTCGAGGATCTCTGAAGCCAATAGCCCAACCCACTGCTCGAGTTCATTGAGGTTAGCACTACTCCAGTTTGAACCATGAACGGCCAACCGCCCCAGGTCGAGGACCGGATCACTGTATCGCCAATTCGCCCAGTCAATTAGATAGACGCGTTGAGTACCTCGCTGGATGATCAGATTGGTCGGATCGAAGTCCCCGTGGCTGAGCATGTCGCTATCCCAGTGAACGTCCTCGGGGGCTCTTGCGAGTTCATTCCATCTCATGGCCACTTCTTGGGTCTTCGAGTGGGTCTTGAATGGTTCGCGGAACCTAACCGCACACATCGCCTTCAACGACTCCCGCAGACTGGCAAGTAGCTCCAGACTGGACGTCGATGCGGTCAAGGGGATCCCATCTATGAACTCGGAAATCAGGAAAGGACTGGTCAGAGGGTTGTTCAGTCCATCTGAAGCTGCCAGGACCGTTGGCACACAGCATCCGGCTGCTCTTGATATCCACAGGCCCTGCACCTCATGGTTGATGTCCCTAGCGCACTTCAGGATCCATTTCTGCTCTCCTATCTGAAGTGCGAAAATGGGGGTTCTCACTCGCAGGTCAGCAATCGGACGAATGGACACTTCGCTTTCACGGCGGAGTCCAAGGAAGTCCCTCAAGTACTCGATGGTGTTCTCGTAGGGCACATGAACACTTCCCACAGGTCATGGTAGGCGGCACGGTATGCAGAATCACTATCTCCGTGGAAAGGCTCCAGGTACTCCCATCTCCCAGGAGCCCCTGCTCCTAAGTCACATAAGTGGACTGGGTTAACCGTACTGGTTCGTATGGTGGAGTGCCCGAGATCGTACGGAGGCTCACTTCGGCAGGTGTCTGCTCGCAGCTCAGCACTCCGGGGCTTCGCTTCTCATCACACCTTGAGACCTGTTGTCCCGAAACGGCGGCTGACAGCCCTGCGCTTTGGATGAAAGCCTTCAGGGTCTTCAGTCTCTGACGAGAGATGGCGTTTGCCCTCTTTGTCGTGAGATAGAGATCGTCGGGCATCAGCAGTCTCAAGTTCAGTTGTGGTTAGGCAACTGCGTCACCAGGCATCCTGGGGAACACATCAAGCACGCATGGACCAACTGGGCCATCTGCCCAGAGACCACGGTCAGTCCCGCTGACTGGACCAACTCGCGGAGGTTCTCTAGCTTCTCGCGACTCATTATAGCGACCCTCCCTTCGCGGGCTCTACTGCCTTACCGACGTCAGTCGTGGTTAGGCAACTGAGTGACTAGACAACCTGGTGAGCAAGCGATCCAGCAGCCATGGATCGACTGTGCCACCAAGTTGGTACTCACGCCGAGGCCTGCGTTCGCAACCAGATCGCGAAGCGAGTCATAACGCTCCTTCAAAACGATACCCTCCCTTCACCCGAACTACCCATACCGTGCCGCAACTCCCTAATTCCGGGCGGTTGTGGAAAATCCTATCGAACAACCGTCCGTGATTCAACTCGACCATGTCAGCCCATCCCTCAGAAAGCTGAAAAGCCTGGCGCGACTGTCTAGAGCATTTTGGTTTACTGGTAGTTAGTGAATCTGGCAATTCCCGTGGGGCAACCGCCGCCCGTCTTCGGGAAATATTCTGCCAGTTAAAGTTGACCTCTCCGGGTTCGTGCCATGCGTCGGGTTTCTGCCCTAGACAGCGGAAATCGTCCCGCCGGACGCCTCAAGAGCGGGGGAAGCTGGATCCGCTCCCAAGGGTGGCATCGATGCCCGGGTTTCCGTCGCAACTCTCGCCGTCCCTCAGGGGCTCGTAGCTCCGAAGGCACACTTCGGAACGGAACTGCCCGCTACTGCCTCATCACGCGGATGATAGGATATCCTCAGCTGAGGTTACCAGATACGCTCCTTCCTGTATCAGGCGGTTGGTCCCGGCGCTCGTCCTGGACCTGGGGCTGCCCGGGACCGCCATTACCGGCCGCCCTTGCCCAAGGGCCCAACCAGCCGTGTTCAGCGCGCCCGATTTCTCGCCGGCCTCTACCACGACGACACCGAGCGAGATTCCCGAGATGATCCTGTTCCTTTTCGGAAAGTGCCACCCCAGGGGTGCCGTGCCCGCCGGGTACTCCGAGACCAGCGAGCCGCGGGCGGCTATGTCCCGCATTAGAGAGGCGTTCCGCCTGGGGTAGACGACGTCCACCCCGGTCCCGAGGCACGCTATCGTCCTCCCGCCGGCTGCCAGCGCCCCCAGGTGCGCCTGAGTGTCTATGCCCAGAGCAAGACCCGACACCACGGTGGCTCCGGCCCCGGTCAAGTCCCTGGCGATCTCGAACGCAATCACCTTGCCCACTGGGGTGGGTGACCTGGTTCCGACGACCGCCACCGCAACCCGGTCCCTCGGGAGCACCGACCCTTTCACGAAGAGGCACTCCGGCGCGTCGCAAATGTGCCGCAGGTTTTCCGGGTACCCCGCGTCATCCCTTCTAACGGCGCACACGGTTTCAGGCTCCGCGACCGCGCCCTCCAATTCGACCCCTCGCTTCCAGGTATTGACAGTCGCTTTGCCAATATACCACGTTTCGACCGTCCATTGGAACACGGTCACTCAAGCGGACGAGCGCAAAGCGCTCGCCCGGGCCATTCATATGAGGCAGCGACCAGGGACATCCTGACTCGTAGAGCCTATGGCAAACCAGGTGGAATCCGCTTGCCGCTGCCGAATCCGTGGAGATTCATAAAGGCGACGTTCACGCCTCCAAGGGGAAGATCGGAAAGGACGACATTCTCCCTCGGTGGGCGGCCTATCCACGGCAGACAGCCTGCCCCTCCGTCGGAGAAGACCGGGAAAGATAGGGCCCAGTCGGGGCGCCCCCTGTCGACGAGCCTCGAAAAGAACGAGAGGCTCCTGAAGCAGGTATTCCACATCCCCGCCACGTCCGACGTGGTGTTTCGCAACATCACCTGCTCCGTACCCCGCCTGAAGGTGACGGTGGCATACGTGGAAGGACTGGCCGCTTTCGAAAAAGTGTTCGGCTCGGTCCTGCAGCCTCTCATGCTCCTCTCCCCCCTGAGGAAAGGCGTCGAGAGGAACCCAGTGAAACACCTCAAGGACGCCCTCCTTGCCAACGGGCAGGTCGAGGAGAAGGCGACGGTGGAGGAGCTCATCGAGTCCATAGTGGCGGGGGACACCGTGGTTCTGCTGCAAGACCGGGACAGGGCACTGGTCGTCGAGACGAAAGGCTGGGAGCACAGGCCGGTAAGCGAGGCAGTGACAGAGCGGATCGTGCGGGGTCCGCAGCAAGGCTTCGTGGAGGTGCTCAGGATCAATACGGCGTTAGTGCGCTCCGCCGTCCGGTCTCCCGACCTTATCGTGGAGGACATAAGCCTTGGCGTCAGGGCGAAGAACCGCTGCGCTCTCCTGTACATGGACAGCCTGGCGAACGAGAAGGCGGTAGCGGAACTCAGGAGAAGGCTTAACGGGATTGATACCTCCGAGATCCTCACCAGCGGGATCCTGGAACAGTTCATAGAGTCGTCCCACAGTCTTCTGCCGCTCATAATGAGCACCGAGCGACCGGACCGGGCAGCTCGTTACCTCATGCGAGGAGCCTGCGCCGTACTGGTCTCGGGCGATCCGTTCGCCCTCATACTGCCGGTCACCCTCTTCACGTTCCTCCAAAGTCCGGAAGACGACTACGTGAGGTGGCCCTACGGCAACATGATAAGGGCAATAAGGTACATCGGCTTCCTGCTCGCGCTCTACCTTCCGGGGCTGTACGTGGCCGTGGTGAACTACCACCCCGAGATGATTCCCACGTCCCTCATCATGGCCATAGCGGCGAGCCGCGAGCCGATCCCTTTCCCGCTTTCCCTGGAAGTGATCCTCATGTATGGGAGCTTCGAGCTCATCAGGGAGGCGGGCATAAGGATCCCGTCACCCATAGGCCCGACGATCGGCATCGTGGGCGCCCTGCTCATCGGCGAGGCCGCGGTGGCCGCCTCGATCGTGAGCCCGATCCTGGTGATCATCATCTCGGTGACTGCGGTGGCTTCCTTCACCCTCCCCAATCAGGAGCTGGCGATGTACACCCGCCTGGTCACGCTCATCTTCTTGATCGCGGGAGCGACTTTGGGCCTCTTGGGAATAGCCTCGGTCACCTACATCATGCTGTGCCACGCCTCTTCCCTGAAGAGCCTCGGAGTGCCGTTCCTCTCCCCGGTGACGCCTCGACGGGCTCAGTCGTCGTACGGAGTCCCGGTGGTGCCGCCGTGGCAGGCAGGCAAGAGACCTCTGGAACTCCGACCCAAGGACACGACTCGTCAGCCGCCGGTCGCGAGACTTTGGGACAAGGGCGAGATTCTCAAGCCCTCCACGCGCGCTTCAGCGCTAGAGACCGGATCCCCGGCTAGGGGCAGCCAGGAAGGAGGCCAGAGAGGTGCGGGGCAACCAAAGCAGGGAACCCAGGCAAGCGGCAGCAACAGAGGCAGCAGTCCGGGGGAGGACGGCAGACACCAGGACGGGACAGGCAAGCAACCGGCATAGCCAGGACGCGGCCGAGGAAGGCGCAGACTGGGTCAAGCTAGGTCACATCAATGCCACCCAACTCGCGGTCCTTCTCGTGTATCTCCTTGGCGTCAAAGTCCTCTACCTGTTCCCGACGACCATGTCGGAGAAGGCAGGGAGCTCGGCGTGGATCTCCGCGGCGATAGCGGCCGGACTGGGCCTGCTCGGCCTGTGGGGATGGGTCTTGTGGATAGGCGCGACGGGCGGCAAGGGATTCGTTGCGTCGCTCAGGGAGACCGTTGGCCGGATCCTGGGTGACGTCACTGCCCTGTTCCTCGCCGCCATGCTCACGGCCCTCACGTCTCTCGACATCAGGATGTTCGTAGGAGGCGCGGTCATAGGAATCGTGCCGGAGTTCCCCATAGACGCGCTGCTCTACATTGCCATTCTTTCGGCGGCTTACGGGGCCTGGCTGGGGCTCGAAGCGGTGGGCCGCGCCGCGACATTCTTCCTCGCTCCCACCCTCCTCTCGCTCGCAGTCGTCATCTACGGCGTCTCGCGGACGTTTCACCTGAGCGAGTTGATGCCCCTCTGGGGCCTGGGCTTCAGGCCCACAGTCCTCCAGGGATTGGCCAACGCGGGCCTCTTCGGCGCCGTCCCCGCTGTGGCGATCGTGAAGTCCTATCTTCGGAAGCCCGAAGAGATCCCGTCAAGAGCGGCGGCGGGAGTCCTTGCGGCGGCAGCCATACTCATTGCGGCTCTCGTTGTGCTAGCCGGGGTCTTCCCCTACCCCATGAGCACACGCACGGTGGAGCCCCTGGGGGTGATGGCAAGGGCAGTCACTCTGGGGCGGTTCGTGCAGAGACTCGAGGCCCTGTTTACATTCACATGGTTCTTCGGCGCGGCTGTCCAGGGGAGTTTCGCGTTCATGCTGCTTCTCATACTGCTGTCCCAGCTCTCCAACACCGGGACCTATAGGCCGTTCATGCCTGGGCTGGCCTTCCTTGTCTTCGGGATCGCGGGGATACCCTCCGATACACTCCGGGCTGCAGAGGTCCTGGATGCCGTCTTCACTACCACTACAGGCTCAGTGGCCTTGGGTATCGGCTGGGTGCTGTACGCCGTAGCCATCGCCCGGGGGATCGGACGAGACTCCGGTCGGCCGCGGCAGGGAATCGCGGCGGCCCCCAAAGGGAGTGAACCAGTCAGTGCCCAAAAGGCAAGGCGAGCGTAGCGCACGCCGAGCCAAGAGCCCTTTACTCCTGGCAGTCAAGCTTCTGATCGTGGTCGCTCTATCCTGCGTGCCAGCGTGTTGGGGCAAGCTGGAACTCGAGGAACGCTCGTTCATAACGCTCCTCGGAGTCGACAGCATCGCGAACGGGAATCTTCTGATCACGGCAGTCGTCGCCGTCCCGCGCGCGATGGGCGGAGGAGGAAGGATGGCTGGAGGAGGTGGCGTGGGCACGGGCGCTCTCATGCTGTCTGCCCAGGGAAAAGACGTCTCTCAAGCGCTTGACAACATGGAGCTCTTGAGCTCCCGCCACCTTACCACCGTCCACATGGCCTTCGTGGTCCTCGGCGAGGGCTTTGCCGGGACTGACGTTGGGCCCATCATCGACATATTCTCGAGGAGCCTCGAATTCCGGCACAATACCCTCGTGGCAGTATGCAGGGGCCGCGCCATCGACTTCCTCCAGGACTATCAGAGCATCGAGGAATCCGAGCCGTCCCAATACCTCCTCAAACTCGTCACCACCTCTTACGAAGTTGGCGGCACGTGCCCTCTCGTCACGATGCACGAGTTCATGGTGGGGTACAACACGGTCTCCGTAGAGCCGTGGGCACCTTACGTCGAGATAGCTTCGGCTGCCCCAGCGGAAAGGCCTGCTGTACAGCCACCGCAGCAGGCGGCCGGTGCCGCGGCAGGGGGTCAAGCTGCGGGCGCCGAGACCGTGGAACCCACGAGAGTGATCAAGATCGTGGGTGCCGCTCTGTTCAAGAAAGTGGGCGACGTCCAGAAAATGGTCGGTTACCTTGACACGGAAGAGAGCCAGGCAGCGCTCCTCATGCAGGGAACGTTCCACTCGGGCAGGCTCACGCTGCTCTACCCCGGCGATCAGACCGAGGCAACGCTGGTGATCCATCACGTCAGCTCCCGTCCTCACGCCAAGGTGGTCGGCGAGGCGCTGAACGTCAAGTTCGAAATAAGGATTGAGGCTTCGCTCCACGAATCGGTGGTCGGACGCGTGGAGGTGCCCGAGAAGAACCCGGAATTCCACCAGAGGTTGGTGTTTGCAGGCCAGGACCGGATGGTCGCCGTCCTTCGGCGGACCTTTGACAAGCTCACCGTGCTCGGCTCGGACGTCATAGGCTTTGGCAGGCTGGCGGAACCGAGCTTCGCATCCTACGGAGAATGGGAGGCCTTCGACTGGCCCTCCCGCTTCAAGGACACGACGGCCGTGTTCGACGTCAAGATGCACGTGCTCACTGTCGGCTACACCGCAACGAAGCCGTTCCCGCGGTAAGCGCTCACCGCCGCAGGGCAGGAAACCGGTGCCCTGGCGTGGAAAGCCAGTCTGGAGGTTGATCTTACGAAACCCAGGTCGAACGACGTTGAGAGAGCACACCGCCTTTACAACTGGGAGCGGCGGATCCGCGAGAGCCACCGGTACATAGCTGGAGTAGACGAGGCAGGGCGCGGACCCATGGCCGGACCCGTGGTGGCCGCTGCGATCATCCTCCCTGCTGCGCCTGAGATCCCCGGCATAGACGACAGCAAGAGGCTGTCTCCCAAGAAGCGCGAGGAGCTGTTCGACGCGGTGCTCGACCGCTGTGTGGCGTGCGGCATAGGGATCCGGTCGGCCAGGTTTGTAGACGAAAGGGGGATCGTGGAAGCCACGTTCTCCGCCATGCGCACAGCCGTGCGCATGCTGTCCATCAGAGGCTACCCGCCCGACCTGGTCATCGTAGACGGGTTCCCTATCCGCGGCCTGGACGTGAGCCAGGAGGCGGTGATCAAGGGCGACGGGTTGGCGGCCTCCATCGCCTCGGCCTCCATCGTGGCCAAGGTCGTTCGAGACCGGATAATGCTGACGTACGAAACCATCTACCCCGGGTACGACTTCGCGGCCCACAAGGGGTACTGTACCAAAAGCCACCGGAGCCTCCTCACGGGACTCGGGCCTTCCCCTATCCACAGGCGCTCCTTCCAGCCTGTCTCAGCCGAATTCGATGATGCCGGGGACGATCTCGAATAGCTGCCCTTGGTCTCTCACCACGCATAGGTCGACGCGCACCGGGACTGAGTCCGCGATGCCGCGGACGCAGAGATAACGCTTCACAGCCATGCGGATCCTTCGCGCTTTCTCGCAGGTCACGGACTCCTCGGCGCCCACCAGAGACCCGGCCTTCCGGTACCGGACCTCGACGAATACCAGCATGTCACCCAGTCGGGCCACCACGTCGATCTCGCCTGACCGGGAGCGGAAGTTCCGTTCCACAACGGTATAGCCAGTCCGCTCGAGGAAACCGCACGCCGCTTCCTCCTTAAGCGTCCCAATCGTCACTGCGGCTTTCTTGTTGCTCGCCGGACGTCACTCCTCTCCCGAGAGCCGCTGCCTGTATGATAGGGCTTCCGCCACATGCTCTTCCTCTACTCTCGACGATTCGCACAAGTCTGCGACAGAGGCCGCCACCTTCAGTACCCGGTAGTAGGCCCTCGCCGACAGCTTCATGCGGCTGAACGCGTCCAGGGCCATCTTCCTGGCGGCGGAAGACAGGCTCACCATCGAAGTCACCTGTGACGGGCCCATCTCCCCGTTGGTGGTGAGCCCGGTGCCTGCCAGCCTGCGCCCCTGGCGCATGCGGGCCTCGCGGATCCTCTCCCGCACGGCCGCGCTCGTCTCGCCTCCGTCTGCCGTCAAGTCGGCGGCCGCGACCCTGCTCACCTCGAGATGGATGTCCATCCTGTCCAGGAAGGGACCGCTGACCCTGGAGACGTACTGCTTCCTGGCATGCTCGGTGCAGGTACACTGGCGGAGCTCGTCTCCGTAGTACCCGCATGGACAGGGGTTCATCGCGGCCGCGAGCAGGAAGCGGCTCGGGAAGGTGCAGGTCGCCCGGGACCGGGTGATCACGGACACGCCGTCCTCGAGCGGCTGCCGCAGCGCATTCAACACTGACGGTGGGAACTCGGGCAGCTCGTCCAGGAATAGCACGCCCCTGTGGGCGAGCGTGACCTCGCCCGGTCTGGGGTTCGGCCCGCCTCCGACCAGGGCGCTGGCCGTCACGGTGTGGTGCGGGGCGCGAAACGGCCTGGCCTTGACCAGTCCCGACCCAGGCGGCAGGATGCCGGCCACGCTATGGATGCGAGTTACGGCCAGGGACTCCTCTTCTGTCAGTTCTGGAAGCACCCCTGGGACAGCTCTCGCGAGCATGCTCTTCCCGGCGCCCGGCGGTCCCGATAGCAGGATATTGTGACCCCCGCAGCACGCCACCTCGATAGCGCGCTTGGCAGCCTTTTGCCCCCGGATCTCCGAGAGGTCGACTTCCGGAGGCGCCGCCTGATGCGGGTCAGGACCAGGGGCCGTGGCGGAGGGCAGATCCGAGTTGCCCGCCAGGAAGCCGGCCAGCTCCCGCAGGCTCACCGCGACCTTGGAACCGGCTGTTGGCAGCATGGCCACTTCAGCCTGGTTGCCGGCTGGGATGACCACACCCTGCATGCCTCGAGCCTGCGCCGACAGGACCATGGGCAAAGCGCCCTTCACTGGCTTTATGCTGCCGTCCAGCGCGAGTTCGCCAAGGAAGCAGTGGTCTGCCGCCCGCGGACTCCTAGGGACCTGACCCGAAGCAACCAGGATGCCCACCGCGATCCCGAGGTCCATCTGGGACCCTTCCTTGTGCAGCGAAGCTGGCGACAGGTTGACGGTGATCCTCCTGGACGGCACCTCGAAGCCCGAGTTACGGAGGGCCGACCTCACCCGCTGTCGCGCCTCGCGCACCGAGGTATCGGCCAGACCGACGATCTCGAGCCCGGGCAGCCCCCCGGCTACATCCACCTCGACCTGCACCAAGACGCCTTCTATGCCAGCGATAGTGGCGCTGGCGACCGAAGCGAACAGAGATGAAGACCCCCAGAGAGCGCGGAACCCTGGCCCCGGGCGGCTCCGGCCCCGCGTTGGTTAACACGGCTCCACGATACCACGAATTCCCAGCTTTTGACAAGCGTCGCATGGCGCTGATTCCGATCATTGGAACGCGAGGAGGTGGGCTCTCATGATCTCCAGCTCCCTCACGGCCCGCTCCCCGTAGTCGTCCCCCGTCTCCGAGAACCATCTTAGCTCGTCCCAGGCGCGCAGTACAAAGCACGCGTGCCATTCAGCCACGCACCGGCGCCGCATGCCGCTGCTCGAGTGGCCGGGCCGTTCCCGCAGGTAGCAGTCCAGAACCTCTGTCCGGACCAGCTGGAGACTACCCATCCTGCTTGCGACATCAACCAGCGAGACCAGGTCGAAAAGGCCCGAGTCCCACCTGGCGTCCCCCCAGTCCACGATCGCCAGCTGCCTGGGACCCGCGGGACGACTCGCTTGGCGGATCAGCACGTTTCCCTCGTGGAAGTCCCCGTGGACAAGAGTACGGGGGACGACCGGCGCTTCCATGCGCGCGACTACCCGGGACAGGGTGTTCTCGGCAAGGCGCTCCACAAGGCGGCGGCCGGTGCGGGCGCCCGGCACCTTTCCCGCAAGGTACGTCCCGTCCTCCAGCCTGCATAGAGTACCTTTTGCTCCTGCCCGGACCACCGAAGCCCACTTGCCCGAGCCATACACAGGGACAAGCGAGGCCAGCTCTTCATCTTCAACAGGGAGTTCGAAGCGGCGATGGATGTGGGCAATCTCCGCGATCGCCTCCAGGTAAGACCGTTTGTCTGGCCGGTCGCACAGCCGGTCGTCCCCGATATCCTCGAGCAGCATTACGCGGAAGCCTTCACCCTCCACCACGTTTAGGACAGCCGGCACAGAGTGCAGGTTCCGCGAGAGGCGCTGCATCACTTCGGGTTCGCGCGACCCGGGGCGGCAGCATTTCACGATCACGGAGTCCGCTCCTTGCGTGCCGGGCGGACGCACTCGCAGGACGTAGCTGGGGACGCCGTCCCTGAGCACCTGCACCTGCCCATGAGGAACCGCCATGCCCGCCACCCTGAGGACACCCTCCATGGTTACCTGCACGCGACCCCCTGCTTTCCGGGTTTCCCGCGATGCGACGTTCCCCACGTTCTTCCCCGCGGCTCTCTCCTGCCCCTTCCTGCGTAACCCGCGCGCCGGCTCCGGACTATGATCCCCTGACGTGAAAGAGCCTGGAGGTGAAGCAGGCGTGCCCGTCCGGCCTATCCTTCTCCTGGGAGACCCGGCGCTCTACCGCCCCAGCTCGCCCGTGAGAGAGGACGATCTTACCGCCCTGGCGGGCCTCTTCCAGGACCTCCGCGACACGTTCTTGCATTACCGCGTCAACCGAGGCCCGGCCAGCGGCATGGCCGCGCCGCAGATCGGCGTCCACAAGCGCGTGGTGTACCTCGATGCGCCGCGACCTCATGTACTGCTGAACCCCGCGGTCGAGCCAACAGGGACGGTCGTGGTCGAGATGTGGGAAAACTGCATGTCGTTCCCCGAGCTCCTGGTCAAGGTCAGGAGGTCTTACGCGTGCACCCTCTGGTACCGGGACCGTGAGTGGCGGGACCAGTCGCGGGCGCTCACCGGGCAGACCTCAGTCGTGGCGCAGCACGAGTGCGACCACCTGGACGGCGTCCTTGCGGTGGCGAAGGCCGCGGACGGAGAGTCCTTCTGTTTGACCAGCCAGCGCCACCATACCCGCCGGCTCTCCCAGCCGGGCCGCGCAATCTGGTTGCACCGCCACTCCGGCGGGTGCTAACATATTCGTGTCTCGAAGTATTATCGAGCGCCCCGCACGACCAGAAAAACCGAAGGTGGAAAAACCCGATAATAGTGGAGAAAGCCAACGGTCACCCCATAGGCGGCGCAGGCCCGGATGACGAGACCAGACTCTCGACACCGGATTATTCCGAGAACCCTGGCGGAAGCTCCGACGAGCTCGCCGCGGCGGTAAGCCTCCCCGCAAGTGACGAAGAAGTCGAAATCAGACTGAAGCCCGAGGTCGGCCTCACGGACGACCGGGCTCAGATCCGTCGCCGGATTGTTCAGCTGGCTCTCCCGACTTTGGCGGAGATGACCCTCATGACGCTGGTCTCGATGGCGGACATGATCATGGTGGGACGCCTGGGACCCTGGGCCATAACCTCCGTGGGCCTCTCCAATCAGCCCATGTTCATGGCGATGTCGGTCTTCATGTCCCTGAATGTTGGGGCAACTGCCCTGGTCGCACGATCCGTCGGGGCAGGGCGGCCGGACGACGCCTACAAGACCGCGCGGCAGGCCCTCGTCATGGCGGCATCAATAGGAACAGTCCTGGCAATCGCCGGCGTGGTTTTCGCGAGAGACATCCTCCTCTGGATGGGGGCGCAGGCCGATGTCCTCGGTCCCGGCACCGCGTACCTCAGGATCGTAGCGGCAGGTCTGCTCTTCCAGGGCGCCACTATCAGTCTCAGCGCTTCTCTGCGCGGTGCGGGCGACACCAAGACCCCGATGTCCGTAAACCTCGTGGCCAACGTGGTGAACGTTATCGGGAACTGGCTCCTCATCTTCGGTCATCTGGGTTTCCCAAGGTTGGAGGTCGTCGGAGCCGCGATCCCTACTCTCATATCACGCTTCGTGGCCTGCGTGCTCATACTCCGCAAGGTGTTCGGCCATCGCGGGGCCATCAAGATGTCCATGACCGACTCTTTCAGGCTGGACAAGGAGACGGTGCGCAGGATCTCCAGGGTCGGGCTCCCGGCCGCTCTCGAGCAGCTGGTGATGCGCTCGGGCCAGATGACCTTCGCCAGGATCGTGTCGAGCTTCGGCACCGTGACTTACGCAGCGCACCAAGTGGCTCTCAACGTCGAGGGCCTGTCCCTGACCCCTCCCCAGGCGTTCCAGACGGCAGCTACCGCGCTGACCGGGCAGAGCCTTGGCGCGAAGAGGCCCGACCGCGCCGTCAAGGTCGGCCAGGAGGCGCGACTACTGGGGATCACGCTCGCGGCGATCACTGGGACCACCCTGTTCTTCCTGGGCCGGTACGTGGTCCGTCTCTATACCGACGACCGGCAAGTCGTGAACATGAGCTCCGCGGCTCTCAAGATCATCGCGGTCGCCCAACCCTTCATGGCGACCAGCTTCGTGCTGTCCGGAGCCCTAAGGGGCGCGGGCGACACCAAGTGGACCCTCTACATCACCATGGCGGGCGTCTGGGGAGTGCGGGTCGTCGCTGCGTACCTCCTGGCGATACGGCTTGGCATGGGGTTGAACGGCGCGTGGATCGGAATGGCTCTCGACATGATCGCCAGAGCGATCCTCGTGAACCTGCGGTTCAGGGCGGGACATTGGACCAAGATCAACGTCTGACGCTCAGGCATCCCTTATCACCTTGGAGGACAGGCCGAGAACCGCGATGAGCCCCATCAGGCTGCCGAGGAGGAGCAGCACGGGCCTGCTGCCGAGCCTGTCCAAGCCCCAGCCGGCCAAGGGAGTGGTCAGTGGCGCCGCAAGGGTCACCACCACGAATCTCGAGGCGAATACCCTTCCGCGGATTCCCGTTGGGGTTATCTCCTGGAACAATGCTCCCACGGGGATGAGGAGCAAAGGGCCCGCGGCGCCGAACAGCGCGAACGCCCACACGACCCCGGTCACGCTCCTGGAGATGCCTGTTAGTACGAAGGAAGCGCCCATCGCCGCGGCACCGGTCATCATCATCCTGCCGAGGTGAGGCCAGCGCTTCCGGAGCGCGACAAGATACGCAGCCACCAGCGACGCCACTGCCGACACGCTGAACGCGTAGCCGAGAGCGTCAGGGTCTGCTCCCAGCGTTCCGAGGACGTGGACCTCAAAGGCGGTGTAAGAGGGGACCGCCAGGAAGTTGACGAGGACGATCGCCACCAAGAGGTGCATGGCGAGCGGCACCTCGCGGAAAAACCTCAGGCCCTCCAGGATTTCGCCGAAGCCCGGTTTCCCCGGCTGGCGGACAGGTGCCTCATACTTGGGGTTCACCATGGCGAGGGAAATGGAGCCGCACGCGAAGGACAGGGCGCACGCTGTCATGGTGAAGGCGCGCCCCGCGGTCGCAAGCCCGAAGCCGGCCAGGGCAGGCCCGAGGATCATGGCGGTGTTGTTCGCCAGCGCCTGCATGGCGTTGGCCCTCTGGAGAGATTCCCTGCTTACCACCGACGGAAGAAGAGTGCCGCTGCACGGGTCGTAGAATGCCTTGATGATGCTGGTCACACCCATCCAGACCGCGCACTGCACCAGGCCGAAGGCACCTTGCTGGATGGAGAGCGCGACGTACGCGGTAGCCAGCGCCTTGAGCGCGCTGGCTACCGCCATCACGGCCTTGCGGTTCAGCCGGTCGAGCATAAGACCTGCGAACGGGCCGACCATTGCGGCAGGCAGCAGCTGCAGCATGAGTCCCAAAGACACTGCCACGGCCGAGCCTGTCTTCTGCAAGAGGATGATGGATAGGGCAGTCGCCCCTACGTTGTCTGCCACTCCGGATAGGCCGTAGCCCGTCCAGAACTTCATATACTCGACGCCGAGACTGAAAGGTCCGGTAACTGCTTCCAAGACCCGGTGAGACACTCCGCGCGGTCGTTGAGCCACGCTGGCTACCTCCCAAAAAGCGCAGTTCGCAGTGGTTTTGCCCTCTCTGTGGGGAGTTGCGCTATGCTTACCCTCTTACTTCAGGGCGGGTGCCGGAAATCCCTTTTTCTGGTGACCGGAGGGGATCGCCGCCACATAGGATGCAGGGGTCGACCCAAAGCGCCCGGCGGCCGTCACGTACGCACTCGCTTTGGGGGAGAGGCCAACATGAGCGCGCAGAATCCGCTGTGCCGGAGAGCCCGTTACCGCAGGGTCGAGACTGGCGACACGTTCTACCTTATCGCGAGAGACTTGGGGACCACCGTAGAGGAGGTCACGCGTCTGAACCCCGGAATCGACCCGGAAAACCTCCAGGTCGGTTCCCTGATCTGCCTTCCTCTCGAGGCCGGTATCCCGGTAGGAAAGGTGCCGCCGTGCGATTCGGGCCTTTATTGGGTCATAGCCCCGGGCGACACCATCTTCACCATAGCGGGGTCGCTAGGTATCCCTCTTCACACCCTTCTGGTCCTGAACCCCTCTTTGGACCCGGAGAACCTCTTGCCCGGAGACAGCATCTGCCTGCCGCCCATGCCGGGCGCCTGAGCAGCAAAGTGACCCCAGGAGCAGGGCTATTCGCTTTGTTCTTCAGAAAGTGTCACATACATGTTAGTGTTGCTTACACCAATGTGACAGGTCTGATGGACTCGCCGTTGCTCGGTTCCTATAATGAAGCAAGTAGATCCCCTCTGAAGGTGGTGGTCCGGGTGTCGTCACAAGACTCGCGCGGAGGACGCACCCACTCAAACGACCCATGGTACGTCTACCCCATGGGAGTCGTCGAGCGCCTCACCAATCTCACGAGGCGGCGCATCAGGTACTACGAGAAGTGCGGGCTTCTCCAGCCCTCCCGCACGCAGGGTGGGCAGCGTCTATACTCCCCGGAGAACCTCGATACCCTCAATCGCATAAAGGGCATCATCGACAGCGGTATCACCACGATGGAGGCCGTGAAACGCATGCTATCTTCGGGCCTCGACCGGACGCTGCGGACGGAGAGGCCTGGCGGTCCGGCCCGTCGGGCCGTGGGCGAGCGCGACAGGCTGTGGATGCCCAGGCCCGACTCCATGGGTGATGCGGCGGTCCGGGTCATGCGACCGGTACCGGCGCCGGTCACCCACCCTGACAAGACGTCTGAGACCGATTCACCTAGCTATTTCAGGAGGGTCAACGTGGTCGCGGAACCTCTGAGGAAGCCCGGAGGCAAGTGAGACCGTCCCCTTCGACGCCGACAGAACTGGGAGGATGATGTGAAGTGGCAGCCAAAGATGGACCACGCACCAAGGAAGACGTATTGACGCTGGCGGAGCAGGGGAGGATCCGCTTCGTCCTCCTTCAGTTCACGGACATCCTTGGCGTCGTGAAGAGTGTGGCCATCCCGGTGGAGCAGCTCCCCAAGGCCCTCGACGGGCAGATCCTCTTCGACGGGTCGGCCGTGCACGGGTTCGTGAGGATCGAGGAGTCGGACATGCTCCTGAAGCCGGACCCCGCGACCTACGCGACGTTCCCCTGGCTCAACAGCGATCGAGAGAACACTGCGAGGCTTATCTGTGACATCTACACGCCCAACGGGGAGCCCTTCTCAGGTTGCCCCCGGCTGGCGCTGAAGCGGGTCGTCGAGGAAGCCAAAGAGATGGGATACTTGATGAATGCCGGTCCTGAAGCCGAGTTCTTCCTCTTCCAGCTGGATGAAAACGGGCGGCCCACCGTGAAGACCCGCGACCAGGGGAGCTACTTTGACCTGTCCCCCGTGGATACCGGCGAGAACGCCAGGCGAGACATGGTCATAGCTCTTCAGGACCTGGGCTTCGAGATCGAGGCCTCCCACCATGAGGTCGCCCCCGCCCAGCACGAGATCGACTTCAGGTACGCGGACGTCCTGGCCACCGCCGACAACGTGGTCACGTTCAAGCTGGTCGTGAGGACAATCGCCCTGCGGCATGACCTGCACGCGACGTTCATGCCCAAGCCCATCCACGGTATTAACGGGTCGGGCATGCACACCCACCAGTCTCTGTTCAAAGGGGACACGAACGCGTTCTACGACGCGAGCGGGCAGTACCAGCTTAGCGACACGTGCCTGCACTACCTCGGCGGCCTCCTCCGGCACGCCAAGGGCTTCACCGCTATCGCCAATCCCCTGGTGAACTCCTATAAGCGTCTTGTGCCCGGATACGAAGCGCCAGTATACATCGCGTGGTCGGAGCGGAACCGAAGCCCGCTCATCCGGGTGCCGGCCCGGAGGGGCATCGGAACCAGGCTGGAACTGAGGAGCCCCGATCCGTCCTGCAACCCCTACCTCGCGTTCGCCGTGACGTTGAAAGCCGGGCTTGACGGGGTCAAGAAAGGCATCGCGCCGCCGCCGCCGGTCAACCGGAACATCTACGAGATGGATCTCGAGGAGAGGCGCAGGTACGGGATAGGCAGCCTACCCGGTAGCCTGGAGGAGGCCATCGAGGAGCTCCTCCGTGACGAGGTCGTCGTGTCGGCCCTGGGCGACCACATCGTCTCGCGGTTCGTGGATGCCAAGCGGATCGAGACCGACGTTTACCGGACACAGGTCCATCAGTGGGAACTGGACCAGTACCTCTCCATATTCTGAGGGCGGTCGCCCGGAAGTACGGAGAAGGCGCCTCGGGGAGGCGGCCGGCTTCTGCTGGTCACGCGGCCTTCAGATGACTCTCCTGGTCGGGTCGATCAGGACCGATAGCCCGAGCTTCTCCTTGGCCAGAAGAAGGGTCGGCGCGGCCACGGCGTTCGCCTTCCGCGCTCCGGCCGCGAGGATCCCCGGGAGACTACCGCTCCCCTTTACGTCGGAGAACCTCTTCTGGATAGGCATGATAGTCTCCACAACCGCTTCGGCCAGGCCGTTCTTGAACTCCGCATAACCCCTGCCCCGGTACCTGGCTTCTATGTCAGGTATAGCCACGCCGGTGCACTGGGAGTAGATGGTCAGGAGGTTGGCCAGAGCCGGTTTCTCCTCCTCGATGTAGACCACTTCCCGCCCCGAATCGGTCACCGCGCGGCGGATCTTCTTGACGATCTCGTCCTGGGAGTCCGAAAGCGAGATGTAGCTCTGAGGGTTGGGATCGCTCTTGGACATCTTCTTGGATGGGTCCTGCAGCGACCTGACCCTCGCGCCGCTGGAGGCTATGACCGGCTCGGGTACCTTGAACGTCGGCCCATACTTGCTGTTGAAGCGTATGGCAAGGTCGCGGCAGAGCTCAACGTGCTGCCTCTGGTCCTCACCGACCGGCACGTAGTCGGCCTGGTAAAGGAGTATGTCGGAGGCCATGAGCGCGGGGTACGTGAACAGTGCGCCCGACACGGTCTCCTTGCCCTCGGACTTCTCCTTGAACTGGACCATCCTCGAGAGCTCGCCGAACGACGCCGTACACTCCATGATCCAACCAAGCTCCACGTGGCAGGGGACATCGGACTGGACGAACAGCGTCACCGCGTCCGTCTTCAGGCCCGCGGATAAGAGGAGCGCGGCGACGTCCTCGATCTGACCACTTAGCGTCCCCGGCTCCGGGAGTATCGTCAGCGCGTGAAGGTCGACAACGCAGTAATAGCAGTCGTACTGGTCCTGGAATTCCACGAAATGCTTGATGGCCCCGAGGTAGTTGCCCAACGTCAGCGCCCCTGTCGGCTGGACTCCTGAAAACGCCCTCTTCCTCACGAAGACACACCCCTTTTCCCTGTAGCGTTCGAACACCCGCACAGTGCTGCAGGCGCAAACAAAAACCCCGTCCTTGCCGGGACGGAGTTCTCCGCGGTGCCACCCGTGTTTCGCCTTTCGGCGCGCTCTCGAAGGCGCCATCACGCCTTCCATCCTGTAACGGGGATGAGGCGGCTACCGCTCGCTCCCGGGTCCATTCGCGCGTCGTTCCGGCACCGGCCTCACACCATCGCCGACTCGCTTGGCCTCCGAACGCGTTACTACTCCCGTTCATCGCGCAAGACTCATTGCTTCCAGAATTATCGCACGGGCGTGCCGGTCCTGCAACGGGATCCCGGGTCTGAATGATTCCCGGCCAAGACGCCCACAATGGGAGTGTATGCATCTCCTGGGGATCCTGGGCGCCATCGGCGCAGGCATCTATACGGTATCCTGGGCGTGGACTCTCCTCAAAGGAGGGAACAAGGCCGGGGCCTTCTGGTCGTTGGTCCTCGCGCTGCTGTCCACGGCCACAGCTCTCTACTACTTCTACCAGCACGGCTTCTTCCCCTGAAGAGCAGCGCTTCACACCTGCTTTCAGGCGGGGCGCGCTCCGGGCAGGCAGATCCTGACGAAGCAGTCGTAGTAGACCGGCCCGTGGCCCATGTCCGTTTCGCCCTGGCGCGTCAGAAGGTTCACGCCCCTTCCCTGAAGCACCGAGCCGCCCTCATAGACCAGGACGATGCCTCCGGGCACATCGGACGATTCCCTCAGCTCGACGTCCATCCTACCTTGCGGCGATTCCAGCGCCGCGGCATCTCCGTTATGGAGATTGGCGGACTCCAGGTCAGCCCCGGACACGTAAGCCAAGGGGAGACCGGCTGAAGACAACACCTTCTCGTAGAACTGCGAGTGGAGGTGGTTCATGTGCCTGGGAGACAGCACCCTGAGGGGGAAACCCGCGGCGTCCGCCTCTTCCCCCGGACCTGCATAGCTAGCCATGGGAAACCCCGTCTCCCGCCCGGCCCTGCCGGAGTAGAACTCGAACTTGCGCGATGGTGTCAGGAACAGCCCGTCCTGCCACGCCACGGCAGGCGTGCCCGGGAATCTGACTGTCCTGCCTGCCAGAGCCCTGGCGTCCAGGCCGGATCCCCTGACACGCTCCAGAGCGGCGTCCACCCACTCCGCCATCGTCCGGTTGAACTCGTCGCCGAGACCCAGCCGCCCCGCAAGCCTCTGCCACACGACCCGATCAGGCAGCGCCTCGCCCCTCGGCGCCGCGCAACGTTCTGAGAAGGTAAGCATGGGGTGCCACGAGCAGTAATGAAGGTCCTCGTCCTCGAAGGGGCTGGCGACCGGCAAGAAGAGGTCGGACAGCTCGCACGTTTCTGTCCAGCGGAGGTCGAGCACCGCCTTGAATGGGACGCGTTCGACGGCCTGCCGGACACTCGCACTGCCCGGCGCCTGGTTGACAGGGTTGGCGCCCGAAACCACCATCACGTCCACGGGCGGGTTCAGTCCGGCGAGGTCGCCGAGGCTGGCCCGAGGGATCCCCCGTACCTGCCGGGACGAATCAGGCGCCAGCGACACCAGGTTCTTGGAGATGAAGCCGCTCGCGTAGTTCGCCCCGCCTCCGGGTTTCCCGACGTTACCGGTCAGCACCGCCAGGGCGTCGCACGCGCGCACCGCGTTTCCCCCGCCATAGTGCCGCTGGAACCCGTACCCCATCAGGATGGCGGCCGGCTTGGCTCTGGCATAGCGCCTGGCGACGCTCACTATCGCGTCCCCCGGAACGCCGGTGACCTTCGCCGCCCACTCGGGGGTGTACGTCTCCACGTGCCGTTCGAAAGCCCCAAAACCGACCGTGTACGCGGCGATGAACGGCACGTCCACAAGACCCTCGTGGATGACCACGTTGCACATTGCCAGCGCCAACGCTGCGTCGGTCGCCGGCCGCACCTGCACGTGCTCGTCCACGAGATTCGCGGTCGGGGACTTCAGAGGGTCTATGAGGACGAGACGTGCCCCCCGGTCCCTGGCTTCCTTGAGGAAGGGCACGAGATGCACGTTCGTGGCAGCCGGGTTGCGGCCCCAGATGACGATCATCTTCGAGCTCAGGACGTCCTCGGGGACGTTGGCCAAGTGGAATCCAAAATCGTACTCCTGCGCCTGGATGCCCGCGGCCCAGCAAAGGCTGCCCAGGGGTTCGGACGCGCCCAGACGCCTGAAAAGCTTGGACCCCAGGGACTTGGACAGGCCCATGGAGCCCGAGTCGTGGTAGTAAAAGACCGATTCCGGCCCCCATCTGGAGATCGCGAGCTGGATCTTCGATGCGAGGAGGCCGAACGCTTCCTCCCAGCTCACGCGTTTCCAGGACGCGCCGGATTTCACCAGGGGGTAGAGCGGGCGGTCAGCAGCGAGCGACCTCTCCAGCTGGTAGCGCGCTTTGGGGCAAAGGAACCCGCGAGTGTATGGATCCGCGGGATCGCCGCGGACGTCCACGAGCCGGCCATCTTCCACAGTGACCAGCCACGAACAGGTGTCCCAGCAATTCAGCGGGCAGGCTGCACGAAATCTGGCCACGCGCATGACCTCCGAGGCTACCGGCGTGACCACAGTATAACAAAAAAGATGCCCGGGTTAGACCCGGGCTCTCTCGCTGTTGCTGTTGCTGTCGCATCTCGGGGGGTGATCTGCGGCAACACGACAACTTCTCACTGTTGTTCATCGACTTCGAAGAAGACTTCTGCAGGGCCGAAAGACCCATTCTTATGGGACCCGAGACTCTTGACCGCAAACAGGGCTGCCTTGGTCCTGTCGGTCACGCCGATCTTGCGGAAGATGCTGTAGAGGTGGTTCTTCACAGTCTTCTCGCTGATGAACAGGTTCTTGGCGATGAGCCGGTTGGACATGCCTCGTGCGACCAGGCTCAACACCTCGGTCTCGCGCTGCGAAAGCTCGCTTGCCACGACCGGTCCTTGAGGCGGCTCTTCGCCCGGCGCGGGCTGCGCCAAGCTCCGCCTGATGACCGAAGAGGAGGCGTACAGGTCTCCCCGCGATGCCGCCTCCACGGAGCTCATTATCTGTTCGGGGGTCGCGCGCTCGTCCACGAACGCGGACATCCCCATCCTATGCCCGAAAGTGAGGTCCGTCACCCCAAGGTTCTCCAGCATGAGGACGAACCGCGAGGTGGGGAATCTCCTGCGGAGTTCCAGAAGGTTTCGCCTGAGGCCCATCTTGTCGCGTCCTGCCTGGACGAAGATGACGTCGTAGTGATAACCCGGCATCCGGCTCTCTTTCATGCGGAGATCCATGTAGGACGCGCTCACGAAACTCTGCCTCTGAAGGACGGACTGAATTCCCTTTTGCCAGCCGGCCTTCTCGTAACAAACAAGGACGTTGAGCATAGCCCCGCCTCCATGCGAGGATTCACCAATACTCTAATCGGAAAAGGTAGGGATCTGGTGAGTCCCGGGGAATGCGCGAAGGTCCTACCTGGTGCCGGGATGCCTGCTCAGAGGCGGGCACACGGCGCCTTGTTTGGGCGAACCAGGGGGCAGGAGGCCGCGCCTCCCGAGGCTTTGCAGGACCATCCGCTCGAGTATGCGCATGAAGCGGGTGCCGGCGAACTCCCTGTTCCCGATCCTGTCCACCAGGACTGTGTAGCACCCGACGAGGTTTCCGCCCAGGACGTCGGTGAACACCTGGTCCCCGATAACGCAGGCCTGCGACGGAACAACGTTGACCCGCTCAAGGGCGCGGCGGAAAAAGCGCTGGATGGGCTTTCTTGCCCCCAGTACGAGCTCGGTCTCCAGCCGTTCGGAGAGCCTCTGTATGGTGGGAGAAGGCCTGGCGTTCGTGAGGATGACCGTACGGAATCCCTCGGCGTGCAGCGATGCGAACCATTCGGCGAGCTGGCCGGCGACCCGGTAGTCGCGCCACGGGACCAGCGTGTTGTCGAGATCGCTGATGATCGCCTGCACGAGCCTCTCTTTCAGCCAGGCAATGGGGAGATCGTATACGGTCGGGATGCGAAGACAGGGGGTCAGGAGCCGCATGGGCCCGTGACCGCGCAGCTCCCGCGCCGTGCCCATTGGAACACCCCCCCCCGGTATCTTACCACGCCGGGGGGGCGTGTCTTCTAGCCCGCACCGTCGCGCAATTTCCCCCGGAGCTCACTCGGAGCTCACTGCAAGCAGCACTGGCAGGCTTTGGCCAGCTTGCAGAGAGCTCTCTTCTCTATCCTGCTTACGTAGGAGCGCGATATGCCGAGGAGCTTGGCGATCTCCCGCTGTGTCTTCTGGGGCTTGCCGCCCAACCCGTACCTGAGCTCAAGGACACCCCTCTCCTTGTCGTCCAGCACGCAGAGGCGAGTCAATACGCTCTCCGCCTGGACTTTGGCGGTAACCACCTCCGCCACGTCAGGCTCCTCGTCCCGCACGATGTCGATGTAGGAGACCTCGCCCTCTTCCTCCTCCGAGCTCAGGGGGTCGAAGAGGTGCAGTTCCGTTTTCTCGTTCTTGGTAGCCCGGAGGTGCATAAGGATCTCGTTCTCGATGCACTTGGAGGCGTACGTTGCGAGCCTGGTGCCCTTGTCTTCCTGGTATGTGTTGATCGCCTTGACCAGCCCGATGCTCCCGATCGAGATCATGTCCTCGATCTCCTGGGGATTGGGGTCGAACTTCTTTACGATGTGGGCCACAAGCCGGAGATTGTGCTCAACCAGGACGTTCCTGCTAGTGACATCGCCTCTCCGGAAAGCTTCGAGACACGCCTTCTCCTCGTCTTCACTCAGCGGAAGCGGAAAATGGTTTCCGGCGACGAACCCTAGACACGTCTCGAGGAACCTGAGCAAGAGGGCCGAGAATTGAGGCAGAAGGTCCAGCACGCCTTCGCTCCCTCCGTGGGATAGCTTTTGAGGACCCTACATGCTATGCCATCTCGCTCGTGTCCGTGCGTGTCCAAGGGAGCGAGGGTTCAGCTCATGGCTGGATGCGGGAGGCGATCTCGCGGAACGCCGGAGCGGCGACACCGGGGCCGTCACCCCCTTCCTCCACGAACACGCAGATCACGTACCTGGGAGCAAGGACAGGGGTCCAGCCGCAGAACCAGGCGTGGGTCAACCCGGTTGAGTATCCGGTCTCGGCGGTCCCCGTCTTCCCTGCCGACCCCAGACGCGGGACCCATGCCTTCATGCCCGTGCCTTCCCTCGTGGCAAGGAGGAGAGCGTCCTGGAGCTCTGTCGCGGTTTCCTGCGAGAAGAGCCGCACCGGGGTCCCCTTCGCGTCCGCGTGGATCAGTGTGGGCTCCTGGTAGAGTCCGCCGGCCGCGATCGCGCGAAAGAACGCCGCTACCTGCAGAGGGGTGACGGTGACGTAGCCCTGCCCGATGCATAGATTGGCCAGGTCTCCAGCGTACATGCGATGGGGATCCGGAAGCGCGCCCTGGGCTTCATCCGCGAGAGGGATTCCCGCCGCAGACCCGAACCCGCATTTCCTAGTGTACTCGACCAGTTCGACAGGGTCGATCCGCAACCCGATCTGGATGAGAGTCGAGTTGCAGGACTTGGCCACAGCCTCCAGGGGAGTCACCAGTCCGTGGCCTTCCTTGGTGTTCCCGCAAGATACCTTTCGGCCGCCTATGGTTATTTGGCCCTGACACACGAACGTCTCCCCAGGTGACGCGTAGCCCCGCTCGAGGGCGAAGCTCATCACGACCGGCTTGAAGACAGAACCAGGCGTGAAAGCGGATATGGCGCGGTTCACGAAAGGCGCGCCCGGCCCGGCCAGCGACCTGTCCGGGTGGTTCTGGTCGAACACCGGCCTTGAGGCCATGGCGAGCACCAGGGCCGTCTGCGCGTCCAGTACGACCACCGCGCCCGTCTTGACGTCAAGCCGGTCGAGGGCGCTCTCGACCTCCCTCTGGATCGACGCGTCGATAGTGGTGAACACGTCGAGTGGGACTCCGTCAGGGGGCGCGATCCTGAGGCCGGTGCCGGGAACGTCCTCACCCTCGCCGGTCGTCACTACGCCGGCCCAGGCCGGCTGCCCACCGGCCAGCCGCGACTGGAAGCTGCGTTCCAGGCCGCTCTCGCCCATGTTGTCGCGCGGGTCGAGGTATGCGTTGCTCCGGATGTGCCCAACGACATGGCAGGCCAGCGAGCCCGGGCCGTACCTCTGTTCTTCCGGCACGACCGCCAGGCCCGCCGCCTCCCCTATCTCAAGCGCCCGCTCGATCTGGGATGCAGACAGGTGCCTCGCTACTTTCACGGGAGCGTCTCCCGGCCCCGGAAGGGGGGGACCGCCATAGGACTGAAGTCCCAGGACGCTCGCGACTGCCTGCCTGGTACCGGGGGAATCCCTGGCCTCGCCGGGGAAGACCGCCAGCGCGCTTTCCCACACCGGGTAGTGAAGGGGCACGCCGCACCGGTCCAGGATGTTCCCACGGGCCAGCGTTACAGGGACGCCCTTCTGCCTCTGGGAGAAGGCGGGGCGCACGAAAGTGTCCCTTTCGAGGGGACCTATGACCTGGTATCTGAAGAAAAGACCGAGCAGAAAGAGGAGCGCCAGGCTGAGGACGCACCAGAGCCCCCGCACCCGGTGCCGCGTCGGCCACTCCTCTTCCGAATCTTCCCGGTCAGGTCCGGCCACAGGCGGACGCGGTCCTGCGATACCGTCCGGCATGAAGCGTCAGGCGCCCGTCAACCGGTCCCTGACAGTAGCGAGCCTGGCAACCTCCTGAGCGAGCTGGTCCGAGAACGCCTTGAGCGAACCTACCCTGTCCACCTGCGGCAGGTTCAGCCAGCCCTCCAGGAAACGGCACACTTCCGCCAGAGCGGTCGTATCTTCCCGGAGCGCTGCCCTCTCTGTCTCACGTTCCTGTTTCAGCCTGGTGGTTTGCCTGGACAGCGCGGCCATCCTGGAGACTCCCTTCATGAACGGGACGATGTCCTGACCGGCGTCCCGCGTCGACGTGACGAACTCTGCAAGGTATCCCAGGAAGTCTTCTTCGTTCCGGGTAAACGGCGCGTCCGAAGGCTGCGCGCGCCGCGATTCGCCGCCGTTCCCGGGCGTCCGGGGGGACTCCATGCCGCGCTTGCGTATCTGGTAGTACTTCCACCTGGCGGTGAGCCAGGACATGTCATGCCTCTTGCCGTACTCCTTGAGCGCGGCAGTGACCGAGGCGCCTCCCTGGACCCGGTCGTCTACGAACGACCGAAGGTCCTTCTCCCTGCCTTCTTTCCACCTGTACCTGGGATACTTCTCCGTAGTGCCCACCGATCAACATCCCCTTTCAGGATCTGGCACACATAGGTTGCCAGCCCGCGTCACCCTTTTATTCAGTCGCGGTACTAACTGTATGGCGGGGCGGAAGGGCCGAGGTTGCTTGCGAGGCTTCCGGTGCGGGATAATCGTGGGGAACGAGTCTCACCACACGGAAGAGGTTGCCATGCGCATCGCGATGTTTTCCGACAGCTACTACCCGTACGTATCCGGGGTCACCCGGTCCATTGCGGCGGCGAGGGAGACGCTGGCCGCCATGGGCCACGAAGTCCCCATCTTCTGCCCGGCATATCCCGGGGCGAAGTCCGAGGAGGGCGTCTACAGGATTCCATCACTGAAGGCTCCCACCACCAATGCGGGCTACTACGTGGCCCTGCCGTTCCTATTTCGGCTCGGGAAGAGAGTCACGGCGCTCAAACCCGACGTCATCCACATCCACTCGCCCTTCAATCTCGGCAAGGCAGGCTACGCGATCGGGCGGCGGTTCGGCATCCCGGTGGTGTTCACGTACCACACCATGTACAATTTGTACTCGCACTACGTGCCCATCTTCGGCAGGAGCGTCTCGAATGTAGTAGAAGGGATGGCTTTCAAAGTGGCGCGTTCGGTGGATGCCGTCGTGACCCCGTCGTCAGTCATCGCCGAGTACCTCATGTCCCACGGCGTGGCGTCCCCCATGGTACCCATCCCTAACGGCATCAACGTGGAAGAGTTGCAGTCGGGCGACCCCACCTTCCTTGGGAGCAAGCTTGGGATCCCGGCGGGAACGGCCGTGGTGCTCACGTGCAGCAGGCTGGGAGTGGAGAAGAACGTGGGCACGCTCCTTCGCTCCTTCGCCATCACGGCACAGAGGACCCATGCGGTCCTGGTGCTGGTCGGCGACGGACCCCTCAAGGCGTCTCTACAGGCACTCGCGAGCGCGCTCGGCATCTCCGAAAGGGCCTACTTCGCCGGCGGGTTCCCGCCTGCGAGGATGCCCGACGTGTATGCTGGCGCTGACCTGTTCCTCTTCGCGTCGCTCACGGAGACTCAGGGACTCGTGATAGTCGAGGCCAAAGCCGCCGGGCTCCCCGCTGTCGCGGTCGGGGCCCTTGGAGTCAAGGACATGGTGCGGGACAACGAGGACGGCTTCCTCTGCGGCAACGACCCCGCCGAGCTCGCTGAAAAGACCGTCGCACTCCTCGAGAAGCCGGCCCTCCTGGCGAGCATGCGCGGGAACGCCCGGCGGAACGCGGAGCTCTTTTCCAAGGAGGCGTCGGCCGCCAAGCTCTTGAGCTGCTACAGGTCGGTGATAGCCTAGGCCGGGCGCTCCATCTTCCCCTTTCTGCCCATGGCCTCAATGTATAGCTCCGTGTACAGCGCCGCCGACTTGTTCCACGAGAAGTCCCTCTCCATGGCTTCCCGAACCAGCCTGCGCCACGCCTCCGGCGTATCGTACAGGGCAAGGGCTCTTTCCAGTGCGTCCATGAGGGCCTCCGGGGCATACTCGTCGAACAGGAACCCTGTCCCCGTCCCCGTAGCGGGGTCGTAGTCCATAACCGTGTCCACGAGCCCGCCGGTCCTCCGCACCACCGGGACAGCCCCGTAACGCATGGCGACCAGCTGCCCGAGTCCACAGGGCTCGAACCTCGACGGCATGAGAAAGATGTCCGAGCCAGCGTAGATCTTCTGTGCCAGCACACCGTTGAACCCTATGAAGGCGGCAGCCCTGTCCTGTCGCGTCCGGGCCAGGTGGGAGAAGGCCTCCTCGTAGCGCTTGTCCCCCGTCCCGAGGATCACGAATTGCACCCGCCTGTCCAGGACACGAGGAAGTGCCTCCAACAGGATGTCAAGACCTTTTTGATCGACAAACCTGGACACTACCCCGAGGAGCGGTTCCTCGCTCACGGGCAGCCCGAGTTCCCGCTGGAGCGCGTGCTTGTTCTCCTTTTTGCCCTCCAGCGTCGCAGAGTCGTAGGTCGTGAAGATCCTGGGATCAGACCTGGGGTTGTACTCGTGGTAGTTTATTCCGTTGACTATGCCGTACAGGTCGTGCCGGCGCTTCCTCAGGATACCGTCCATCCCCTCTCCGAACTCGGGGGTCTGTATTTCTTTGGCATAGGTCTCCGAGACGGTGCTCAGGACGTCGGAGTAGACCATTCCCGCCTTCATGAACGACACGTCGCCGTAGAACTCCACTCCTTCCGGCGTGAAGTATTGCTGACCCACTCCGAGAAAGTCAAGCGCGGCTCGCGGGAACCTCCCCTGGTAACCGAGGTTATGTACGGTGAAGCAGGACGCAACGTCGTTCCACGCGGGGTTCTCGCTGGCGCGGAGCTTCATGAGCAGGGGGATGAACCCGGACTGCCAGTCGTTGCAGTGCACGACGTCCGGAACGAAGCTCAGGAACTCGCACAGCCTGATGACGGCCAGGTCGAAGAAGGCGAATCTCTCGGCCTCGTCCGGGTGCATGTAGAAGCTCTCCCTGTCGAAGTAGTGGTAGTTGTCCAATAGGTAGACAGGGACGTACTTCCTGCCTTCCTCGCTCTTGGCCTCTATCTCGGCGGTCCGGACCACGCAGGTGGCTTTCCTCGCGCCGACCTGCACCGGGAAGTCGCCAAGCGTCCTCGGCGCCTGGATGTTTCTATATCTCGGGAGGACGACTCGGACGTCGTTCCCCTGGAGGAGCAGCGCCTTGGGGAGCGAGCCCGCCACATCGGCCAGCCCTCCGGTCTTGGCGAAGGGGGCAACCTCGCTTGCCACCAGAACCACTTTCAGTCCCGTGTCCAGCATGGATTCTCCTCCTCAGGACCTGTCCCCCGACAGCAGCTGCTTGGTAGCGAGCTCCGGAGGCGACGGGTTGATGTGAATGCCGGTGCCGAGCTCCAGGCCAGCCTCAGTGTGGAGGCGCGGGTACACGTGGATGTGCGCGTGGTATGGCCACTTGCGCCTGCGAAGCGCCGTCTCGGGCATGCCGTGGAACACCATGTTGTAGGGCAATGACGCAAAAAGGGACTCATACCCGGCGAAGAGGTCCACGACAGCCCCGGCCAAGGCGGCCCGCTCCTCGATCCCGATCTCCGGGAAGCTGGCCACGTGTCTCCTGGGGATGACCAGAGTCTCGTAGGAGTACCGGGACGCGAAGGGAGACAGCACCACGAACTCGCTTGCCTTGCTCACCACCCGGACGTCCTTTTCCAGCTCCCTCTCCACCAGGTCGCAGACTAGACACCTGCCCGTCCTGGCCTCGTAGTCGCGTTGCCGCAGCCCCTCGCTCGCCACAAGAGTCGGGAGCACCGGCAGCCCGACTACCTGGAAGTGGGGGTGCGACAGCGACGCCCCGCCCGGCCGGCCGTGGTTTCGGAATACCTGGACGTACCTCACCTCTTTCCTGTCGTACAGGAGGAGGGTTCTTTCCTGCAACACGTCCAGGACTTCCCTTAGATGACCCGGCGCGTACGAACCCAGCGTAGCGTCGTGGGAGGTCGATTCGACTACGACCTCGTGAGCGCCTACCCCTGGTCCCATCCAGTACATAGCCGTGTCCAGGTCCTCCGGTACCTGACCGGGAAGCGACGGCACCCGGGAGTCCTGATCGGCAGGCAAGTCGTTGGGGTCGACAAGGGCCGGGAACTTGTTTGGGACCACACGAACGCGCCAGCCCGGCCCGTCAGATGGCGTGTCGCCCCGCAGCGCGTACAGCTCGGGGGGCGTGAGTCGCTCATTTCCGGGACAGAACGGGCACCCGGGGTCGAAGTCCTTGGCCTCTCGCTCGTCCTTCTGCGCGGCCTCCCAGTCAGAAGGCCTCTTTGCCCTCTCGATAGCTATGATGGCGAAATGGCCGGACACGATGTCGAACCTGATCTCTGGCAAAGGTTTCGGCCTCCAGCTCGCGGTCTCAGGTAAAAAGGGGTAGAGCGCCTCTACCCCTTTTCTCTATGGGTCACGCCGTCATAGGGCTCGAACCGCGTCCGGCCCGGCCCTCCGGCACGTTACACGCCCTGGCTGCCCTGGCTTCCACGCTGGATGCCCTGAGGGATCCAGCTTGGTTCGCCAGCCCATCTGGCCCCTTGGGCAACACTGGAGGGTCCCATACCGGGACGCCCCTCACCGTACTGGGTGCCGGTCCACTGGGTCCCGTACCCCGGCCCCATGCCCTGTTGTCCCATGAAGCCGCCGGACAAGCTGGACTGGCCTATCCAACGAGGGCCCTGAGCTAGGCTCGACGGCCCCATGCCGGGCGGGCCCTCCCCGTACTGCGTGCCTGTCCAGCCCAGATTGCCGCCCGAGACGCCTCCGCCGAAGCCTGGTCCGCCCCAGCCTGTGCCAACCCAGGGCTGGGCGGGCCATCTGACGCCCTGCATCCCTGCGGCCAAAGACTCCTCCTGGCTCATGGGGTGGCGGGTCCAGGGCGGAAGCGCCCCGGTGAACTGCCCGTATCCCTGAGCCCCCAGGTTCTGCGGGCCCACGCCGCCGAAGCTGGACTGGCCTATCCAACGAGGGCCCTGAGCTAGGCTCGACGGCCCCATCCCCGGCTGTCCCTCTCCGGCCTGGGTACCCGTCCAACGCTGGCCGCTCCATCCTGTCTGGCCGCCGAAACCGGCCTGCAAGCCCTGGCCGTAGCCGGGCTGCCCATAGCCGGCCTGGACCTCTCGGGGAGTCCCGTAGGCCCATGGCGGTAAGGTGCCGCCGTACTGCGCGTAGCCCTGCGGGCCGAAGCCCTGTCCGAAGCCAGCTCCGAACCCCTGGCCGCTGACGCCCTGCTGCGGTCCCATGCCGCTGGCGTAGACCGGCTGGCCCACCGGCTGGCCCACCCACTGGCCCCCCTGGGCAAGACTGGATCCGCCCATCCCCGGCTGGCCCTCTCCGGCCTGCGTGCCGGTCCACCCATACTGCCCCGCCTGCTCTTTGGTCGTCCCTGTCTGCCAGGGCTGCTGCCCTCCGGCAATGCCCTGGCCACCCACACCCGACCATGTCTGTGCCTGTGTCGACTGCTCCACGTTCCTCAGCTCATTCTCATTGCTCGCTTGGTTCACTTCATCCCAACCCCTCGTGTGCGTGTAGTCTACGTTGCCCCGCGCCCTCGTCCGGGCGGCGCTCCCAGCTTTCTCTAAAGGCTCTCGGAGATGCGGGCCGGCGGATTCGGGCATTGGAGGAGCATAGTAGTAGTTCGACTGGTACTTCCATTCTAGGCCCTGCTTAAGCTGCCTATCTCCACCTCCCTTCAAGGACACGGTTAGCATACCTCTCCCATAGGCGCCATATTCCGCCCCTAAACCGCCATGGCGCCTGTATCGTCCTCTATGAGATGGAGGACGACGTCTTCTTTGCCGGTCATGGCGTTCACGTAGATGAGGTAGGTATCGTCGCCCTGCTGCGCGCGGAACTCCCACGCCAGCGCCTCGGTCGTGGGTAGGATCGGGATCACCGTCAGCCGGGGGCTCCCGTCCAGCACCTTGAGGTCCATCTTCAACACCGCGCGTGCTTCCTCCCTGGATATGAGCGGCGACGGTATCGCTCTCATAGGGTTGTCGTGGGTGGTAAGATACGGCCTCTGGTCGAAGGCGACGGCGCGGCCGCTATCGAGACCGACCTCGACCTTGACCGTGTCAGGATACAGGATGACGGGCACGTCGGTACCCCCGTACCTGACCCATGTAGTGGACACGAAGGTGAACACTATGCGGTTGCTGCGAGGCCCCGGCTTCCTCCAGCCGGTCTCTTTCAGACCGCTGAAGCCCTTGGACGACAGGAACGCACCGGCGGCGTCTCTTGCTGCCTGGATGTCGTGCTTCGCGATCCCCAGGTCCCTGCCGTCCTGTGCCCAAAGTACCGCGCCGCCCTGCTTAGCTACTGCGGTCATGACCTCGCTGCCGTCTGCCCTCTTGCCGGTCACCAGGTAAGAGGGGATCGAGCCCTCCGTCACGCCCACGGATACTGTCTGGTAGCTCTCTCCCGGATTCAGGAAACCGAGCCCCACGTTCTTGGCGTCTTCCGCCGAGATTGGGGGCCCCGGGCGGGCCAGAGCTAAGAGTGCCTGGTTCCTCTCCGAGAACGGGCCGTCGTATACGGGCGACGGTATGCTCTGGGTCAGCTGGTCAATCTCAGAGAAGCCCTGGCTCAGGGCATCCGCCGGAGAGAGCGCCGCGCTCTTGAACCCCTGCACGCCCACGAAGGTCGCGCGCGTCCCTCCGAGGGACGCCTTCTGCAGTGTCGTGAGGAGAGCGGACGACAGATCCTTGACCCCTGCCTCCAGTCTCGCGAGCTCGGACCACTCGGCCGGGGTCACTGCTCCGCCGCGCGCGAGGCGCTGGGACAGCACCAGGCAGTAGTCGCCGGTCCTGGCGATGAACTGCCGCACGTTCGTGAAGTCCACGCCGGGTACGACTACCTGCGCCAGGCTCTCTCTGGCCGACTGCGCCTTCGAGTACGACGCCGTGAGGAGGGTTGTCTGCTGGCCCATGGTGGACGCCGCCCGCGCCTTAGCCAAGCTGGCTTCGATGTTCTCTACGTCCGCCACCAGGCTGTAGAGAGCTCTCTGCCTGGACGCCTCCAGCTGCACTTTCGCGGCTTTCGCTTGCCTGTACTGGGCCATGCTGAGGATGACCGCGACCGTGGCGATCACTCCCAGCAGGATTGTGAGACCGGTCCGGCCTCTCTGTCTCATCTGCGCAACACCTCTTTCACGACTGGCCACATGGCAAGCGGGCTGTCAGCGTGCGAAAACGTGGTTCCCGATCTGGGCGATTATGGCCCGAGACCAGATCCATGGGCTCACCGGCTTGGACGGGTTCCAGAAGAAGAGGGCGCCCCCCGTGGGGTCCCACCCGTTGATGGCAAGCTCAGCGGCCCGGACATGGTTGTCGTCCGGGGTCCTGGACCAGATGAGTCCCACGGTCACGGACTCGAAGGCATCAGGGTCGTATACAACGCCCGGGATGGTCCCGGGGAAACTGGGGCTCCTGGTCCTGTTTATGACCACCGCCCCGACGCCTACCTGCCCGGTGAACGGTTCTCCGGTAGCTTCGCCCATGATCAGCCTGGAGAGCAGGTTCACCTCGTCCCACCAGCTTTGCGGCGCCGAAAGGACGTAGGTGGACGCCGATAGACACTCGGGTATGTCAGCGGAGAAGGCGATGCCGGACACGAGGGCCGTGAGGAAGGCCGTGGCCAGAACGCGGGTTCGGTTATGCATTATCCCCACCACTTCTTCCAGAATTCGTGCCCCGAGACTCGGGATTCACGATCCTAGAATGCCTATCCAGTGGATGGAGTTATGCAGGGGTCAGTCGTGCTGGCACTTGGCCACGTTTACGATGTGGTCGGAGAGGGTCCGGGCAAAAGCGTGGCTGCCGTCCTTCTTGGCAACGAAGTAGAGGTAATCGACGTTCGCGGGGTTCAGTACCGCGTCCAGGCTGGCCTTGCCGAAGTTGCCGATGGGCCCCGGCGGCAAGCCGGCGTGCGTGTACGTGTTGTACGGGGATTCGGTCTCAAGGTCTTTGAAGAGGAGCGAGTATCCGGCTTTCTGGCCTATCGCGTAGACCACCGTAGGATCGGCGTCCAGCTTCATGCCTATCCTGAGCCGGTTCAGGTAGACAGCGGCTATTGAGGGTCGCTCCTCGGGAACGTAGGCTTCTTTCTCCACGATCGAAGCGAGCGTGGCTGCCTCATGCGGAGTCATCTTGGCGGCCCTGATCTTGTCCAACACGTCCTTGCTAAAAACCTGCGTGGACCGCCTGAGCATCATGGAGACGATTTCCTTCTCCGTCATCCCCCTGCGGATGTAGTAGGTATCGGGGAAAAGGTACCCTTCGAGGGGGTACCTGACGTCCGCGAGATCGTCCCCGGTCACGAAGCCGGGGCGGAGTGAACGGTCCTTGGCCAGGGAAAGGAGCTCGTCGCGGTCGCCGAAGCCACGCTCCTGGACCATCTCAGCTGTCTCCTCGACGGTGAGTCCTTCCGTGACGGTCAGGCTGTAGTAGACCACGCGCCCTTGCACCAGGCTCCTCATGGCGTCCCAGGCGAAGATCCCCGGCTCGAAACGGTACTCCCCTGACTGGATCCTCCCGTCGGCCCGCATCACCCTGGCGAGCGCCCTGAACGCGAGCGGGCTTCGGATGACGCCGCTTTGGTAGAGGACGTCCGCCACGCGGGCGGTCGACGAGCCCGGCTCCACGTACACCGTGACGCCGGGTGACCCTTTGGGCAGCGGGCACGAATAGACGTAAGCCGCGGCCGACAGAGCCACGAACAGCCCCGTGAGGACGATGGCCACGCCGGACCTCCTCACACGGTTTCCGGGGTGCGCCGTCCTGCTCCTGGGACGTCCAGCGGAGGCGATAGGGGCGTCCGCCCTCCTCAAGACCTGGGCTCCTTGCGCTTGGGATCCTCTTCTTCCTGGACGTCGATGTCGTATTCGCCGAGGTTATCCTGGATGTCCATCTCCTCGAACGCCTCCAGCACTTCCTCCCACTCGTCGTCATCATCGATGGTCGCAAGGATGCTCTCGCCGTCGTCGGTCTCGTCGACACGGAGGATCACTATCTCGGGCTCGAGGCTGTCTTCCTGGTCAACCGGCATCAGGACCACGTACTGCTTATCCCCGACGAAGAGCGAATCGAAGAGTATCTTGAAAGAAGACTCCTTGCCCTCTTCATCCTGGAGGACTACCACGTTCTCGTCCTCGGTGTCCAGGGGCGGAGCCTTCGCCTCTCTCTTCCCTTTCCTGGCCACGGCCTATCACTGCCCTTCGCCTTCAGTTGCGAGCCTCTTCTGCCTGAGGTAGCTCTCCAGGATGAGCACCGCCGCCGCCTCGTCTATGGACATGCGGCGCCTCTTCCTGGACCTACCCAAAGCTATCATCTCCTTCTCCGCCTGGGAAGTGGTGAGCCTCTCGTCACACAGCACCACGCGCAGGCCGCTTTCGCGCTCCAGTTTTCGCGCGAAGCGGACCGAACGCCTGGCGCCTTCGCCGGCTGTCCCATCCATGTTCCTGGGCACGCCGACTACGAAAGTGCCGGCGCCCTCCGACTCCGCGAGGCGGACGAGGTCCCGCACGAGCCGGTCTTGCCCGGCGTACTCGAGGACGCAGAGCGGGTGCGCCAGTAGGTCCATCGCGTCGCTTACCGATACACCCACCCGCCGGAGGCCCAGGTCAATGCCAATGGACCTGGCGAGATCCTTCTCCCCCGTCACAGCAGTCTTATACCACCTTCAGACAGAAGTGAGGGCACGCATGAGCGCAATACCCGCACAGCATGCACTTACCCGGGTCCACGCGTGCCTTGCCTGACTCCAGGCGGAGCGCGTCGAACGAACACTGCTTGACGCACTCCCCGCAGCCCTCGCACCAATCCTCCACCAGGAGGCGCTTCCATCTCGTGCCGGCGTCTCCGGGCCTGTCCGGCGCATCTTCGCCGGAAAGCACCTTCGCAGCGAATTCTACTTCGTATTCGTCCTTGAGACCAACCGCAACGCTGTCTTTGTGCGGGAAGTCCCTGGCATACTCCAGAGCGCGCCTCGCGTCGCGGAAAAGGTGGCCCCCGCCCAAGACCTTCATGAGGTAGACCCCCTTGCCCGTGTCGCGGGCCAGGGCCAGGGCTTCCTCCATGTCCTGCCTGGAGCCGCCCCTTATCCCCAGGCCCTGCGAGTTGAGCAAAGCAAACACCACGTCCACCTCATCCAACATCGCCGCTGCCCTGACACACTCCACGTGGTGGGTGGAGACGCAGATAGCTCTGAGCAAACCCTTCCGTTTCCGGCTGGCGAGAAACTCGACAGCTCCCCGGTGGCCCTTCAGGGTAAGCCCAGACTCCTGTTCGTGCAGGCCGAAGATGTCCAGCTCGTCCCTTCCCAGCTCGCGCCTGGCCAGCTCGAAGCTCTGCCGCATCTCTTCGGCAGTGGCCGCGAAGCTCCTGGACGCCACCACAGCACCAGGCAGGTCCGATACCACCCGGAGGTGCCTGTACGTCCCGTAGATCTCCGCCGTGTCGAAGAAGTTGACGCCCAGGCGCCACGCCTTCCGCAGCACGCGAACTGCTTCATCTGGCGGAAGGTCGTACTGGGCCGGCCCGAGAGCAAGCGTTCCGAAGCAAAGGGCGGATACCTTCAGTCCTGTTCTGCCGAGCTCGGAGTAACGCACGGGGAGTCACCGCTTCACCGGGTCCCCCGTCATGAGGAGGGACCCGCCGCAAATCAGTCGATAGGAACTAGCCTTCCGGCGAGCTTCTTCATGACGTCCGGAAGAGTCGTGTACTCGAGTTCCTCGAGACCCAGGCGATGGGGCTCGAACGGCCCCAGGGAGCGCATGTAGTCCGCCAGTTCGTTCGCAATTTGCCGGGCCCTATCGTACGAGGGATCGGCGAAGAAGTCTTGCGGCCCTATGAGATGGCCCTGGCACAGCTGGAAGCCAAGCGCGATAACCCTTGGCGGGCCGTCGAACCTGGTCGGATTGCACTGCATCATGCTGCACGGCATGAGCGGGCCGTGGTGGGAACCGCGCATCCAGCCCGCCACCAGGTGAGGTCTGGCGAAAGGCTCCAGGGCCTCCCCGACGGCCGGCATCCCGCTCTGGCACCTCACGATGCAGACCGGGTCGTCTTTGCCGATGTACCGGCCGGCCATGAGGTTCAGGCGCTGGGTGGACGACACCGCGCCAATCTCGTTCAAGGTCCTGGAGTAGATAGCCTTCATGCAGTACCTGCCCGGCGCGCCGATCAGCACGAGGAGGTCGTATATCTCCTCAGGGCAGTGGAAAGTGACCTTCTTGTGGTCGATGAGGTCGTGCACTTCGAAGTCGAAGCCCTTGTGCATCTTGGGGTCGATCACCAGGCCCGGCGTGTTGAACGGATCGGCGAACATTTTGTACAGCGGGTAGTTCCAGGCGCCAGGCTCGGTCTTGTCTGCCATGAAGACGATGACCGGCTCGGACGGCCTCTCCTCGAATTCCATCTCGGCTACGCCAGGGCCCATGCCCTTGATGTTGCCCGAAAAGGAGTCGGCGAGCAGGTCCTGCCCCGCGCCGTACAGCTTCAGTTTCCGCGCCACGGCGGTAGCGCCGATGAAGGCGTCCCAGGCAAGCTCATGGATGTCTGGGTGGTCCACGCCCTTCTCGTGGGTCATGACGAGCTCGACGTCGTCCCCCACGTGAGTGACGTAGAAGTCGGTGAGGAGGTCTGTCCCCTTCTCCGACAGGTGACTTCGGGCTGCCGAAAGGAGGTCCGGATGGACGCTCGAGTGGCCGACGAACCCTCCGACGTCAGCCTTGATCACCGAAAGCGTGACCTTAGACAAGATCAATCCCCCCGGGTCAATGATAGGCACTGACACCAAGGTTCTCTGTGCGTTTCGGGCGATCCTCCTCGCGCGGTAGGGACCTGGTGCTAAGGCTTCTAGGAAGGGGACTGGGGGGCGGGCCGGCGCGTCCGCCACAGGACCGACAGAAGCATCCCGCTAACGAACCCCCCAACGTGCGCCCACCAGGCCACGCCGCCCTGTGCCTGTATGCCCAGGGACGCCACGCCGGAGAAGAGGTTGGTAATGAACCAGAGGAACAGGAACACGATGGAGGGCACCTCTACCATAGGCAGAAAGAAGCCTATGGGGATGAGGGCCAGGACCCGGGAACGGGGGAAGTTCACGAAGTAGCCTCCGAGGACGCCAGCTATGGCGCCGCTCGCCCCCACGGTCGGCACCAGCGACGTCGGGCTCGAGAGGATGTGGGCGATGGAGGCGATCATGCCGCCCGCGACGTAGAAGACGAGATAGCGCCCGTGGCCCATGATGTCCTCGACGTTGTCCCCGAATATGAAGAGGTAGAGCATGTTGCCGGCTATGTGGATCCAACCCACGTGGATGAAGAGCGAGGTGAGAAGACCGAACGCGCCTGACGTCTGCGCCAGCACGCGGGGCTGGAACGCGCCGGGGTTCGTGATGACCGCCGGGATGACCCCGTACTTGATGGTGAACGCCTGCAGCGCCTGGTCCGACAGGGTGAGCTCGTATGCGAACACCGCGATGTTCGCTAAGATGAGAAGCCAGTTCACGAGGGGCCGGATCCTGGACCTTTGCGTGTCTCTTATCGGTATCATGGGCTCCCGTCCTTTGTCCGGTGGCGGTCTCACGGACACAGCATGTTACGCGTTCCTCGAAAAGATTCTAAAGGGATCTCCTCGCGAAGTCTAGAAAGCCTGGAACGTCGCCAATACGTCCGGGCGGAGCTCTCCCGCTCCGTGTCCGGAGGTGGGGTCCCCGCTACAAGGAGGTAACCACAGGTGCTCGAGAAATGCCTCCCCGCCGTGAGACAGGAATTCCAGGGAAATGCCGCGTTTGAACACGTTTCCAAGATATCCGGCTTCCACCGCATCCAGGCAAGCCCGGGATACCGCGGCGCCGCCAGCTATGTCCTGTCGGCTCTGAAAGGGTTGGGCGTGGACGCCGAGATGCTGAGCTTCCCGGCCAAGGAGGGCGTCCGCTGGTGGTCGCAGCTCAGCTTTTTGGAGTGGGACTGCGACGACGCGGAGCTGGTACTCCTGGAAGACGGGCGCCGCGAAAGACTGTGCTCGTTCAGGGATAACAAGATGTCGCTCACCCAGCGGAGCGCGCCCACTCCGCCGGACGGCGTAGAGGTTCCCATTGTCCACCTCGAGAAGGCCGCGGAGCCGGAGGCCTATGAGGGCGTGGACGTCCAGGGCAAGATCGTCTTCTCCAGGGGCGACGTGACGGCTATCGCCCGCCTCGCCGTCGACCGGTTCGGCGCCCTCGGCGTCGTCGTGGACAACTTGAGCGAGTTCCCGCCCGTGCGTGACAGGTTCGAGCTGCCCGACGCCCGCCAGTACACCTCTTTCTGGCCCATGAGGATCGAGGACTTCAGGGCGTTCGGCTTCGTGCTGACCCCGAGGCAGGGCGAGGCCTTGCGGAAGAAGCTCGTCGTCGACAAGAAGGATCTCAAGGTCTTCGCGGTCGTGAAGTCGCGGTTCTACGAGGGGTCCATAGAGGACGTGACCGCCGTGATCCCCGGAGAGACCGATGAGCAGGTCGCGGCCATCGCCCACCTGTGCCACCCCCAGCCTTCCGCCAACGACAATGCTTCAGGATCGGGGGTGCTCATCGAGGCGGCGAGGACGCTCTCCCGCCTGATAGGCGAGGGGCGCCTGCCCCGTCCCCGCCGGACCATACGGTTCCTGTGGGTCCCTGAGATGACCGGCTCCTACATGTACCTCGCGGCCAACGAGGGCAGGATCGGGAAGTTCGCCGCCGCGATCAATCTAGATATGGTTGGGGAAAACCAGGATCTATGCAAGGGGCCGTTACTGGTGGAGAAGCCTCCGAAGGCGCTCCCGGGTTTCGGCGGAGACCTCGCGGAGTCGATCCTCCGCGCGATGACCAAGGAGGCCGGGAACCTGGCAGGCACCACTTCCTACGCCCTGTTCAAGTGGGCCGTCACGCCGTTCTCGGGCGGCAGCGACCACTACGTATGGGCGGACCCGACCGTCGGCGTGACCTGTCCCATGCTGATCCAGTGGCCTGACAGGTACTACCATACCAGCGAGGACACCATCGATAAGGTGGACCCCCGCATGCTCCATCTGGTGGGCACGCTCACCGCCGCATACCTGTATGTCGCGGCTTCGGCTACGTCCGGGGACGCAGCAGCCCTGGCCCGCGAGATGGCTGCGCACTTCCCGGCCGAGCTGGAGGACGCCCTGGTAGAAGTCCTCAAGGCCCAAAGAGACTCCATAGATGCATCTGCCGGCCCCGAGGCAAAGGCCGAAGCGGTGGCCAAGGGGAGGCGCGCGATCGAGCGACGGGCCGACTTCCTTTCGGAGCGCAAGCTCATGGACCTGGGGAGCCTCGACCGGTTGGCGGGACCCTCGGACGTCCTGGCAGCGATGCAGGGCGCAGCCCGCGGCTACATCATGCAGACAGCGGCATTCCTCAAGGGCAAGACCCTGGAAGACTTATCTTTGGCGGCCGGGCTCTCGAGCGTTTCCGAACTGCCGCCGCCGTGGGAGCCCCAAGCGACCGAGGTGGAGGCCCGGGCCGCGTCCCTCGTGCCGGAGAGGCTCGAGAGAGGCCCGTTCTCGTCCCAGGGCCTGGGGCTATCCAAGGAGCTGCTGGAAGCCCAACAATCTTTCCGCAAGAAGTACGAGAGAGGCACCCGGTCGCTGACCTACGTGCAGTACTGGGCTGACGGGAAGCGGAACGCGACCGGGATAGCTGACTGTATCGAGGGCGAGTCCGGGCGCCGGGACATCGAAGTCGTGGTGGACTGCGTGGACTTCATGGTGAAATGCGGGGCGTTCAGACTGAAGTAGTGCGGTGTGGGCCTGTCGCGGGTCCTCGTAGCCGGCGCTCGCGGACTCCCGGCGGGTCAGTACAGGTGCAGAAGCGAGTCAACCGGGGCGTGATCGTCCGTGAGTAGGACCGCGCCCTCTTTGTCCAGGGCCTTCTCGTACAAGTCGCCGGCGATCCTCACGAGACCTGCCACCGTGACGCGACTCTGGGCGAGCGTCCGGGCCTTGGCCTGGAAGTCCTGGCGCGTCATCCTGGCGGGCGCGACCTCTCCGCCTGAGGACTCCGGAGGCAGCACGGCGAACACCTCGATGTTCCTGTACCGGCCCTCAGTCCCCGGCCTGTTGTACAGCGGGAACACATAGACCGCGGGAAACACCCTGGATAGAGTCATGTGCATCGATCTGAACAGCTTGGACCTCTGGCCTTCCAGCGCTCCTATCATGTTGCTGGCCAGCACGCCTCCCGGCTTGAGGCGCTGCTTCACCAGCTCATAGAACTCCACTGTAGTCAGGTGGAACGGG
>Ga0315295_10000164_pt1 | contig 55748 bp, 59 predicted proteins | sample YL17G14_0_MG_FD_204453 | JGI IMG/M metagenome (GOLD analysis project Ga0315295, IMG submission 204453) | Sediment microbial communities from Yellowstone Lake, YNP, Wyoming, USA - YL17G14_0 | ecosystem: Environmental > Aquatic > Freshwater > Lake > Sediment | place: USA: Wyoming | collected... | reverse complement strand
ACACCAATGCGCCCACGGTCGCCATCGGCCGCACGCTGGGCACGTCGGTCACCCTGAACTCGGGCCAGATCGTGATGCAGGAAGCTGGCGCGACCCTGATGACCCTCGACGCCGGGTACATCCAGCCCAACTGCGACATCCAGTTCACGAACAACACCAAACGGGCCATGTCGGTCGCAGCGTCGGCTGTAACTGTACCTGGACAGGAGTTGTCAGTGGTGGCTGGCGCTGGTGGCAAGGCCAGTGGTGGTGCCAACGCGGGTGCCGGTGGACTCAGCAAGATGGTGGGTGGGCTGGGTGGCGATGCAGGACCCAACGCCAATGAAGGTTCAGCAGTTGGTGGTGATGTCCAGATCACTGGTGGTGTCGGAGGTAAGGGTGATGCCACTATCCCGGCCGAGCCTGCCCAGGGTGGAACCATCACTATCGCGGGTGGGGCGGGAGGCCCTCTGAATGGAGGGACCTATGCCAATGGTGGTGACGTTGTTGTCAACGCGGGTGTGAAGACGGGAGCAGGAGATGATGGCGTCGTTCTGATAGGAACTACGGCCGCACGACAGGTTACAGTTGGAAACGCTTCTGGTACCTTCCGGTCACAAGCCGGAGGCAACTCGTTCGTCAACGACATCAGTTTCGACGGCAACCTGGGAACAACCCAGATTTCCTTCAACAAGGCAACTGGTGTTGGCGACGCTCTAGAGATCAAGTCCCAACAAGGTGCAAGTGGTTCTGGAAGCGGGGACTTGCATCTTTACGCAGCGGGCTCTGACACCCAATCTGGAAGCGTCCTCGTTGCAGGAGGCAAGGGTACAGGTTCGTGCGACGGCGGAAGCGTCAGCGTTGATGCTGGAATCGCCACTGGATCAGGTGTGAGCGGAGACGTCTCCATCGGTACCGGGGTCGCAACCACCGTCACAGTAGGAAACAACACGTCTACGACGATGTTGAATGGAGCGTCCATTGCTTTCATGGAGGCCGGTACGACCGAACTGACCCTGGACGGAGGGAATCTGACCTTCTCCAATACAGCAGCGATACGCTACTTCGGAATCGAACCATCACCACTGACGGTAGCAGGGAAGGGACTGAGTGTGGTGGCTGGTGCCGGGGGTGACGCAGACAGCTTGACCCAAGGTGGTGTGGGCGGGAACTACGGGACTATCGCAGGAATGGGCGGCAGTGCCGACGCAGGGGCAGGGGAACTCTCCGCTGCTGGCGGGAAAAACATGATGTATGGTGGCATCGGTGGTGCGGGCCACGCCACTGGGTCCAAAGCAGCATCGGATGGTGGGGATTCAGAGGTTTGGGGTGGTCTGGCTGGTGCTGTCAACGGTGGAACAGGAGCCAATGGAGGACGTGTTCTGATCTCCGGTGGTATCGAAACTGGTAATGGCAGTAGCGGCAGTGTGGTCATCACAACCCCGACCCCTGGCGGAATTGGGAATCCTGGTTCTGTCTCGATTCAGACCTCGGCTACTGATCGACTGGTCTTCAGTGGGAACAGCATCACGGTCCAACCCGGAACAGTACTCAACTGTGCTGGCACGGGCGCCATCGACCTCTCGACGGACAACACTGTGCCTGGTGCGGTCTTCTTCAGGATCGACAACGTGCCAGTCGGTGCTACGGGCGGAACAGCCATCACTGCCTTGAACTTCGACAAGCTCTTTGACGGGTCCGTGGTCACCACGCACACGCACTCCGGGCTATCTGGGTCGTCCCTGGACGTTGCTGGTCTCGATACGACCACCAAGAGCGTGACCACGGGCCTCTTCGGGTTCCAGGACTCGACGGCCAATGAGATGGACCTGACCGATGCCGACGCCCCTGCGAAGTCCTTCTGCTTCGGTGGAAACACCGGAACTGCTGGGACGATGCGTATCGCGGGTGTGGTCGCTGCGGCCAAGTTCAACACGGATGATCTCACTCCGGTGAACGGTGCCCCGGTGTTCCTGTCCCCAGCGACCAAGGACACTGGGACTGCGGCTGGGAAACTCACCTCGAAGGCCCCCTCAACCGTGGGGCAGTCGGTGGCTCAGGTTGGCATCTGCATGGACGCATCGAACTATGCCGCCCTGAAGACCTGCAAGATCCTCCTCCAGATCACGACGAAGATCGACCTGTAGTCCAATTCCCCCTGACAATCTCTAGGGTATCATTTCAGGAACATCCAAGTTCCTGGAGTGATGCCCCATGAGTGACAAGAAGGCCCGCAACATCCACGACCGCCGTTTCCCCCAACCCGCTCCTGTTCCTGCCCCGGCACCCGCATCCCCATCTGTTCCTGTGGTCCCTGTTTCCCCCGTCGCGTTGCTGAAGGAGGAGGCAGAACAGGTGCGGGCGTTGCACACGCAGCTCTCGGGCATCAAGAGTGTGTTGGCGGAAGCCTGCATGAATGCCGGAGTGACCAGGGCCGAGATCGAGAGACTGGAGTCCATTCTGGAACAGCAGAACACCGAGATCGTCAAGATCGAGGCGGAGGCCATCAAGACCCGGTCGGAGGTCACGAAGGTGGTGGACGCACTGGCACGCTCTCACGGGATTCCGGTGGGGGACCCGAACGGTGGGAAGTGGCGGGTCGATGTGGACAAGGGGGTCATTGTTCACGAGGAACCGATTCCCCCTGTCCCCGGCCAGAACTAGACCCCCTGCCATCCGAGGTTCCACCTAACCTTCCTATCGCCGCCCCATCGTGACGATGCGCGGTCTCAATCTCCGTGTAACCAATGTCACAGCGTCCCCCCTGACCATCACTGATGTAACGGGGCTGGCGACGTTCGCCGTGGGCGAGTCCAGGGACATCCTCTACACAGACGAGGTAGAGGCATCCCTGGAGTACGGACGGTTGAACTCCCTGCTGATCACAGGAGGTATCACCGCGCAGTTCGTTTCTGGGACACTCCTCAGTCAAGCTCCCATCGGTCGCACTTTCATAGGAGCAACCCCCACGATAGCTGGGGGACGGGGATTGGTGCCGGATGCCCCGACAACCAATCGGGGATCGTTCCTGCGAGGGGATGCGATCTGGACGAGTATCACCCCGCTGTACATCGGTGCGATCCCCGAATCCATCCTCACTACACAGGGAGACATTCTCGTTCGAGGGCTCACTACCAGCGAGCGATTGCCCATGGGGTCGCTGGGGTATGTTCTTCGTGCCGGGATAGCACAAGTCCAGTGGCGGAATATGGCCCCGTCTGGTCTTCTCATTGTGAGACCCACGGCCAGTGACATCAATGCTGGGTCGTTCTACTGGGCGACGGATGCTTCCAAGCTGTACGTCTGCTACTTTGACGGTACGGCGTATGATTGGCTGGAGCTGGGCTCTGGTGGGGGCGGGGGGATAGGGGCGTGGGACACGTTCCCTACGGGAGGCGTCCCATCGTTCACTGTAGATGTCACGCACATCGGGCGTGCGGCGGTAGGGGTGGATCCAAGTTCGAGTATCCCTACGGGAATCCAGTTTCAGGTACTGGGATCATCCCTGTTCACCCGGACGTTCATCGAGCAAACAGCAGCCCCCGAGCCTGACCAGGTTGGATCGACCCAGCTTCGAGGAGAGCTTACCGACAAAGGCTTGTACTCAAAACCTGATGGGTACTCGGAACGGCGGGTGGACCTTCCAGGTCTGGCCCGGAAGACCATCCCTACTCCTGAGAACATCATCATTCCCGATGGTAGCCAGTACGTCTGTGCTGGTGTTTTCACCCTGCAAGGTGTTGCTACGATCACCCTGCAAGGTGACGCGGATCTAGTAGTTCTGTGATACCAACATGTCAAAGATCCTACTGACAGACGAAGTAGTGGTTCCGTTCACACCCCCGGTAGGGCAGGTAGCGGTCTACACTCTGTCTGGGATTCTTTACTTTCTCAACTCGTCGGGAACTCCAGTCATGCCTAGAGGGGCGACGGGAGCGACAGGACCTGGTGGAATCACGGGTGCAGCAGGTACTAAGGGTGCGACAGGTGCCAAAGGTGCCCCAGGTGCTAAGGGGGCAACAGGTGCCGCGGGTGCCCCAGGAACCAAGGGGGCAACAGGTGCCGCGGGTGCCCCAGGAACCAAGGGGGCAACAGGGGCGGTGGGTGCAACAGGTGCCGCGGGTCAGACAGGCCCGACGGGACCAACAGGATTAACGGGACCTACGGGCGCTGGGACTACTGGATCAACGGGACCTACAGGAGCAACAGGAGCCACAGGATCTACTGGACCCATGGGGGTGACTGGTCCAACAGGGGCCGGGGCCATGGGGGCGACTGGCGTTACAGGACCAACGGGGGCCGGGGCCACAGGACCAACTGGATCAACAGGAGTTACCGGGGCGACAGGGCCCACAGGATCTACTGGGCTAACGGGTGCCACAGGTCAGACAGGTTCAACGGGAGCAACAGGGCCCACAGGGCCGACTGGATCAACAGGGGTTACCGGGGCACATGGATCGACAGGGGCTACCGGAGCCACGGGGGCCACAGGACTTACAGGGCCAACGGGTGTTGGAACCCCTGGACCGACAGGGGTCACGGGCCCGACTGGAGCAACCGGAGCCGGAACCATGGGACCAACTGGTCCTACAGGACCAACGGGAGCAACAGGGCCAACGGGAGCAGGAACCACCGGGTCCACGGGATCCACCGGAGTCACGGGGCCAACGGGTGCCACTGGGGCTACAGGTCCAATGGGTCCTACTGGATCGACAGGACCAACCGGAGCCGGGGTCGCGGGAGCAACAGGTGCCCCAGGACCCACGGGTCCAGCAGGGGCAACAGGCTCACCCGGTGCCCCAGGTTCCCCTGGTGCCCCAGGTGCCACCGGAGCGACAGGTACCCCTGGTTCCCCTGGGGCAACAGGCTCACCAGGTGCCCCAGGTTCTCCAGGTGCCCCAGGAGCCACCGGAACAACAGGTGCCCCAGGTGCCCCAGGACCCACGGGTCCAGCAGGGGCAACAGGGGCGACGGGCTCGCCTGGTTCTCCAGGTGCTCCAGGGGCGACGGGCTCACCCGGTACCCCAGGGGCGACAGGATCGCCCGGTTCGCCAGGTGCCCCAGGACCCACGGGTCCAGCAGGGGCAACAGGGGCGACGGGCTCGCCTGGTTCTCCAGGTGCTCCAGGGGCGACAGGGGCAACAGGGGCGAATGGATTCCCCGGAAAGAAGGGGACCACTGGACCAACGGGTGCGACCGGTCCTAATGCGTACTACCCCTCACAAAGTCAGAATTGGAATGGAAACCCAACCACATTCAGTGAGGCATGTGACCGTCTCGCGGCTGCTTGTACTCTAGCCGGGTACCAACCGTGATGAGGAAAGGCAGACCACCCTATTCCTCGTAGTTCTGTGAGAACAACATGGCGAAGATCGTACTGACAAATGAAGTAGGGGTACCTCCCACGCCATCAGCGGGAAGGGTGGTGATCTATCCCCTGGCTGATCTCCCCTACTTCCTCAACTCATCGGGTACTCCGGTCATGTTGAAGGGGGCCACGGGTGCAACCGGAGCCACGGGGTTGACCGGCCCGACCGGAGCCACGGGGTTGACCGGCCCGACCGGAGCCACGGGGTTGACAGGGGCCATAGGATCTACCGGCCCGACCGGGGCTACCGGGTCTACTGGAGCCACGGGCCTCACCGGAGCCACGGGATCCACAGGTACCACTGGGCCAACTGGGTCCACAGGATCTACTGGATTGACCGGGGCTACCGGGTCTACTGGAGCCACGGGCCTCACCGGAGCCACGGGATCCACAGGTACCACTGGGCCAACTGGGTCCACAGGATCTACTGGGGCGACCGGGCCAACTGGAGCGGGGACTACGGGGGCGACTGGGCCAACTGGATCCACGGGGACTACGGGGGCGACCGGGCCCACGGGGGCGACGGGAGCAGGAACAACCGGGCCAACTGGAGCCACGGGGGCTACAGGGGCGACTGGGTCAACAGGATCTACCGGGCCCACAGGAGCAGGGACTACGGGTGCCACAGGTGCCACGGGTACCACAGGTGCCACAGGGCCCACAGGGGCGACAGGGTCAACGGGTGCCACGGGTCCCCAAGGGGTAACGGGTGCTACGGGAGGTTCAACTGGCTCCTTCAGTCGGGTCACATCTGCCGTAAGTTATCTCGTTCAACCAGGGGACTTCTACGTCGGTATCACGGATACCACAGCTCTCAGAACGGTCACCCTCCCGCAAGCCAGCCTCAACCCCAGCGGAAGGGTCGTCGTCGTCAAGGATGAGAGCCTTGGTGCCTCGGGGAACAACATCACGATCCAGCCCGATGGAACGGTTCCTGACACCATCGATGGCCAGGCTAATGCCACCATCGTCAAGGACGGGGGCTGCAAGTGGCTGATGTGTGATGGGATCTCGAACTGGGAGATCATCGGCATCGTGGCCGAGGGCGGAGCTGTCGGGGCCGCCGACCCGCTCTGCCAGTTGTTCGCAGGGGTGGTCACGACCAGCAACAAGGTGGGTGGCGCGCAGTTGATAGGCGGCGGTAACTTCGACCCGGCCAGGTTCACGTTCACCACGCTCTACTTCGAGGCTGCGGCACTTATCACGAACAGTTCGATCACCGGAACGGTGGAACTACGCAAGGTGAGCAACGGTGCAGTGATCCAGACCTTGGCCTGGACGGGGGTTGGGGACCAGACGCAGAATACCAAGTCCCTGAGCTTCACGATCCCTGGGGCAGCGGAAGAATACGCAGTCTACGCCTACGTGGACAACGGCTCTGAGGCCATCACCGTCCTCAACGCCCGTCTTGCGGCGATCTAGGAGACAATCATGGGAGGTCCAATCCACGGCGTTCTGGAGTGCTTGTTCCGTCAGGATACGATTGCACACGCAACACAAGAGACTTTTACTAGACTTTACAGTTTCCTCAAGGCGCACAAGACCTTAGAAACTCTTCAGTATGGTCTTTCAGGTACGGGAGATGGTTATTGGGATGATATCAATCCAGTAGGGCTCTCGGGTCATTCTCTCGACAACGCTTTTGCTGTCTTCAAGTTCCCTGCAATGGGAAGTCGTAATTGGTATTGGCAACTTATGTTGCAGTACGGGTATTCTTCTTCTTTCGGCTCAATCCCCGGAGATCCTGGATTGTTGCTGGGGAGTAGCGCCACGGGCGTGGGCCTTTCGGCTTGTGTGGGAATTGATGGTTCCGATGCTGAGTTTGACCCCTGGTTGGGTGGGAAGAAAACTGACGGCAAAGCTCGCAAAGTGCCTGCCTGGGCTGGCGGTCAGACCTACAACCTGGGGGATCGAGTCATTTATCTTGGAGTTGGGTACGAGTCCCTGACCAACGGCAACGTGGGTAACACCCCCCCGGCGGTGCAGTGGTCGTCATGGATGGCGGCTCCGACGGCATGGTCTGCGAGCACAGCCTACAACGTCAACGACCGTGTTTTCTATACCACCAACAACACCACCTACGTATCGATCGTCAACGGGAACTACAACCGTCTGCCGACCAACACGTCCTGGTGGCTGCCCTGGACAAGTGCTGTGTGGGGGACTCCCCCGGGGGTGTCCGGGGGGACGGTATACACACTACCTCGGTCGAATTCGTTGCTCCTCGGATCTCATGGGGTGCAAAAGCACAACGCTGTGACTATCACAACTGGATCTGCGGGAGGGACCATCCACGCTTTCATGCACGTCTTCTGTGATGATGACTCTTTGTTGATTTTGTTTTCTGAGGGCGTAGGTACTCTGCCAACCTGTTCATTCTGCTACATTGGACCCTACACCCCTTTGCACGGGCACAATCCTAAGCGGCCCCTCGTGATGATTGGTTGTCGAGGGGATAGTAAAACATCAGACATCCCCTATCAAATATTTGGGGATGCAGGGGGAACCAGTGCTTATTTCGGTGGTGTCGTTACTCAAAATCATGGGGTACGTTCTGTATCATTGGATTTTCTTCATAACATTCAAGGCGACGTAGCTTACGAACCTAGCTGGATGAACTCTCCCATTGAGTACGGGGAGTATCCATTGATTGTACGTGCTGCCGAGACTCTAGGTTCGGACAGTCGTACACTTTACCGAGGTATGCTAGGTAAGATCGACACGCCATTGTTTCGTATGGCTATGGGAAATGTTTTTGGGCGCTACAGTCCAAATAAAAGGCGTGTTCTTCTTAGTTCGGTCATCAATACCACGGCTGTTACAGGTTTCACGATCCCTTGGGACGGGGTAACAATGCTGGGGTCTGGTTCGTCAAGATACGGTGTGGATTACAACCCATAGAGGTCAACAATGGCTGGAACGATCCATGGCCGTCTTGAAATGTACTCAAACATCGGCAGCAACTATAACAATATGCAGGAGCAGTTTGTCAATATCCACTCCTTCATCAACTCCTGGCATCCTGGATCTCGTATTGCCCTGCAATACGGTAAGGCAGGAACTGGTACGAACTTTTGGAACTTAGCGAATCCCTTCACAACCAATGCCTTCACGGTCTTTAGATTTACAACAACAGCGGGTTGGAATTTCTACCTGCTAGTGCAAGGAACATGGTCGGCCTCTGAAGCATTCGGTAACAGCCCTGGTAATCCGGGGTATGCTAATGGAGGTAACCCCGTAAACGCAATTGGTATAGCTGCTGCGGTGGCACTTACTTCTGGTGGCGCAGACAGTAATCCATGGGTCAATGCAGGGGGCGGCACAGGTAACGCAGGTGCGGATGTGAAAGGATCACCTGTGTGGGCCGCTCCGAGTGGAGGTAAATTGTTCGTTCTGCCTCGGTCGAACAACCTTCCCCGGGGATACCATGCAGATGGCACAGTATCTACTCTCAAGCAGAACTGTGCTATGGCTGGACGTGATGGTAATGGCATCAGATATCACATGTTCATGGATGATGATGCTTTTGTGCTCTTTACTACCACATCTACCACGTACACTTTGACCTATGTGGGAACCTATACCCCTGCTCCTGATTTCAGTGCCATTCGGCCACTGGTCATGTTCTCTGTAGCAACAACGCCCACTGAATGGTTCGGCCAAAACATGGGCGGGTATACAGGGGCTTTGACTTGGGAGGGGGGAATCGTTACGGGGAACCCCGCCTTTCCAGTAGGCCCTGTTGTCATAGATCGTTACAATGCTTCATGGGGGTCATCAAAGCCTGCTTGGAATCCTAATCCGCAATTCGCAACAGCCACTAACATGGAGTGGGCTCTGCCATTAGTAGGCTATGTTTCGGGTGGGGAATTTCCCGCTGTGGGATACATAGGACGTATCAACAGTCCCTTGCTTCGATATGTCTACAATTGGACGACGCATAGTCTGAACTCGTCTCCATTTTGGACTAGAATCTGTCTTGGATGGTCTACCACTCAAGCGACAACTCATTGGACTGCTCCATGGGACGGTGTGACTCCACCCGGAAATGGAACTACCCGAGTTGGTTTGAGCGATTATTAGGAGGTTACTGTGGCAGGCACAATTAGAGGGCGTATTGAGTGCGCCATTCAGAGCGGCGTGTCAGCCAATGACAACGTGGATCTATTCGCGGCGATCTATGATTTCATGGTCAATAGCTCTGGTAAGACCTTAGAAACTCTTCAGTATGGAAGTAGTGGTCTTGGGACGGGGTATTGGGATAGCGCACTGCCGTTTACTACTAATGCTTTTGCAGTATTCAAGTTTCCCGCAGCCGGTACCCGCACTTGGTACTGGCAGCTAATGATCCAATTCTCAAACGCCTTCAACTTCGGTACGGCTCCTGGTGATCCAGGGTTGATGCTAGCTGGAACGAACAGTGGTACGGGGGTGTCGGCCGCGGTTGGGATCGACGGAACAAGTACCCAGTTTGACCCTTGGTTGGGGGGAAAAAAGACTGACGGCAAAGCTCGTAAGGTCCCAGCCTGGGCTGGTGGTCAGACCTACAACCTGGGTGACAGAGTGATGTACCAGGGCGTTGGGTACCAGTCAGGGGCTAATGGCAATGTCGGTAATACGCCCCCAGCCGCGCCATGGGCCGTCTGGCGTGCTGCTCCCGCAGTATGGAATGCGGCGACAACCTATGGGGTCAATGACGAAGTTTACTACGCGGCAACCACGACAACTTATGTGTCGTCTCAGGCTAGCAATCTCAACCATTTACCAACGGATACGAACTGGTGGCAACCCCTGACGAGTATAGTCTGGGGGGCGCCTCCTGGTATAACTGGACCCAAGGTCTGGTCTTTACCTAGATCGAACTACTTTCCGTTGGGGTGGCATGGAGCACAGAAACATAACTGTGCCAAGGTCGGTGCTAGAGCGTCTTATGGAGCACGATTGCATATCTTCTGTGATGATGATGCAATCTTGATTTGCATCGACGATAACGACACGGGTACTTACGAGCACACCTATATTGGACCTTATCGTCCTTTGGGGGGTCTTGTTGTGGATCGACCGTTGGTTATGCTTCATTGTGAGCAGAATGTCACTTTGACCGCAGCCGACATAGGGGACGTGACTGGTAGTGATACCCAACGACAGGGAGGAGTCATTACTCGGGCTGGGGGTGTCAGAACGGCTTGGGTGGACTATCTTACTAGTGCGACCAACTCAGTGTTTAACCCGACCTACGCCTTCGGTGTCCCTCGAAACCCGGAGTTTTTGCCCCTTGTTTGTGTGAATGAGACAACCCCTAATTGTGGTGTAGCAGGAGAGCTCGATAGTCCCTTGCTACGCTATCTTGTTAGTTCAGTTTCGTGGCAAATGAACACTACAAAGACGCGGATAAAGCTCCCTCTGGGCTCTATGTCTTCAAACAACACACAGAGACTTGTCGTTCCTTGGAATGGGTCAGCGGCACCACAGACGGGTACTGCTCGTACTGGAATCAATTTCACTATCCCTTGAGGTAATTTATGGCTGATCCCCTTGCGACCGTTGATCACGTCTTCGTTGATCGTACTTGTGATATAGGTACTGTGGGTGAAGTGGCGCTCTATCCGGCGTACGGCCCATGGTATTTGATGCAGGGGTACGTCTCGGGGGTGCCCGTCCAGTGGAAGTCCCGCGACCCGACGGTCAACACCGAGTACACCGCTGGACCCCCGTACCCCAGTCCATTCTTCGTCGTCAGCGCCCTTCCCTGATCCCACCCCATCGAGCAGAAGTGCCCTAGCACTTGCCAAAGCGGTAAAGTGCGGACATCCACATGCTCCTTGCTACCCTATGTTACAGGTCCGAGAATGTCCGGGTAGAACTGCGCGACCCGAGCGATCACATCCAGAGGTTCTGGGCAGACAAGAGGTTCTACGAGGCCGAGACCAATGGAATCCTCCATTGGCTGTACGCCAACTGCAAGGGGTGGAGGTTCGTAGACATCGGGGCAAGCATCGGGAACCACACTTTGTTTGCTCTGTCTGTGCTGGGAGCAAAAGAGGTGGTGTCCATCGAGCCCCTTACAAGTAGCTACGAACACTTGCTTGCGAACGTGAACATCAATACATTCAACGGGAAGCACACCACATACAACGTGGCGTGTGGGGAATCCCTTGGAACGTGCAGGATGCAGTTACTTGACGGAACCCACAACATCGGGATGGTCAAGGTCAAGGAAGGCACCGGCACCCTGGTTGTGCCCTTGGACATCCTGGTTGCGCCGTCTGATACCCCCACAGTAGTGAAAGTAGATGTCGAGGGTTACACGATCCCCTTGTTACGTGGGGCTCAACGTCTACTACAGAGCATGTCTGCCACATGGGTGATCGAGGTCGAGACCCAGGATGAACTGATACAGGTCGATGCCCTGATGGCAGGCTACGAGCGCCTTCCCAGGAGTTACAACCCGACGCCGACCTACGTCTACATCCCCACTGAGAGGGGGCATGAACAAAAGGGAAACAAGGTGAGGATCAATCACGGAAGAGTGTCATCGGCAATCCGGCATCCCATCCTGAAAGGACTGTCCCTGTCGGAGTATCAGCCCGAGAAACACACGGATGAACCATGTTTCTTCGTGGGGATGTACAAGCAAGAAGACCTAGATGCCGTGCTGGCCCATCGGGGTGTAGCCCTGGTCATGTTCTGTGGGGGTGACGCCAGAAACGCCAAGTGGACAGCGGAAAAGCTGAATGCCCTGCCCCGGCCTTGGGTGCAGACACTCTGTGCATCTTCACTGGAGAAGGCCCTACAACTCAATGGTGTACGGGTGGACGTGGTAAGGAACGTCTACGCGGGAGACCCATCGAAGTTCATTCCTGGCACGAGGGGGAAACGTGTGTACTGCTACGTTCCCTGGGAACGACGAGACGAATACGGCCTGGGGTTGTTGACCATGGTTGCCAAGGAACTTCCCGACGTGGAGTTCCTCCTGGCTCGTTGGGGGGATCATCCACTGCCCTTCCCCAACGCGGTTCCGTTGCCTGCGTGGCTCGACCCGCGCATGATGCCAGCCATCTACGGGGACTGTTGCTGCACCGTGCGGACGGTGGTGGCAGACGGGTTCCCCACAGGCATCGTGGAGGGGGCCCTGTGTGGCCTTCCTGGTGCCTGTCGGCATGACCACGGGGTTCCGTGGATCACAACCGCACGGACAACCGAGGACTTCACAAGTTTCATCCGAGCTGCCCAGCAGGGGAGTCTTCCCAACCCCACGGATGCAGCCAGGGAGTTCGTGTCCGACACATCGTTCCTGGACATCACGCCCGAGCAGTCCGGCAGGATTGTCCGGGCATCCGAACCAGACCTACGGGGCAAGATCGTCGCCATCATGTTGGCGAACAACCGCGCCCACACGATCAGAGAGGCTCTCCTATCCATCGCACCCCACGTCGATGGCATCTTGCTGATCAACACTGGGATCACCGACAACACCATCGAGATTGCTCGGGAAACCGTCGGGGACAAGCTGGTAGTACGGCAGTGGGCCTGGCAGGACCACTTCGGGGAAGCCCGCAACGCAGGACTCCAGATCGCAACGGAGCTGGGAGCCGGGTGGGGGGTGTTCTGTGACACCGACATGCGCTACGAGGGGGCGGAGAACATCCGGGCTGCGATGACCCCTATGGCCCCTGGCATCCTGTACGTCACGTCCAAGGCAGGGTGTCTGCAATCCCTGGTCTTCCGTCTCCCCACAGAACTCAAGTGGACTCGCCGGGCACACAACGTGGTCTGTCACTCCGGGGAACAACGGGTCATCCCCGGTGTGATCACCTGGGAAGCAGCCAAGACCCCGGAACAGATGAAGGAACGGTTCAAGACGACCCTTCGTCTACTGTTACAGGAGATCGAGGAGGACCCCAAATCGTGCCGGGGCTGGTACTACCTGGGGGACACCTACAGTGGTCTGGGGGACAACGACAAGGCCCTGGAGGCCTTCCGCAAGTGTGCAGACCTCTGGGGCTGGGACGAAGAGGCAGCCTGGGCGTGTTTCCAGGCGGGGTACATCCTCTACACCCGGAAAGACTGGGCGGGGGCCCTACACGAGTGCGTCCGTGGCCTTGAACACCATGCCGGGATCGCAGAGCTGTGCTGGCTGGCCGGGCTGGTGAACCAACGGATGGGCAAGCACAAGCAGGCGGTGTACTGGGCGACGATGGGCCTGGTCTGGGCCAAGAACGTTGATTACGTGAAGCGGGTGGGGTTCCGACGGCCCGTGGTTCTGAAAAGTGGGCTCTGGGACGTGCTCCGGTTCTCCTTGAGGTACAGCGGTGACCCCGTTGGTGCTGAGAACGCAGAGCGGGAGTACCAAGAGGCTGTCAAGTCCAAGTAGTCCTGTCCCCAGGGAACGGTGTGGGCTCGGTTGCCTACCTATACTTCCCATGTCCATGTACGATGTTGCTCCCGAAGACAGCCAAGGCTGATGTCGAGCCCATCCGTCAGCGCACTCAGTTCTCGTGCATGGCGGCCTCGATGTGCATGTGTCTTCAGGCCCATGGGACTCAGGACTGCGACGAGGACACGGTCAACCGCGTGATGGGTGCGAAGCCCATGCAGGGTGCCACATGGGAACAGGCACTTGCTTGTGCCCAGCACTACGGGATGCGGGCCACCCTCATGTCCCCCTGCACGGTGAAACAGCTCAAAGCCTGGACCGACGCGGGTACCCCGGTGATGATCGCATGGAATCCCGAGGGCAGGGAGTGGTCTCACGCCAGCGTCGTGTTCGACGTAGACGATGACCTCAACGTGTCCGTGGCGGACCCGAACATCCCAGACCCCGACGAGACCGTGCGGGTGGTATCGAAGGACGACTTCTACAAGAAGTGGTACGAGAAGTGGCCCGACTACCTCGTGCGGAGACCAGCCATGGCCATCGAGCGGGAGATCACCAAGGACGGTCGTCCGGTGGAATCCAGTCGGAAAGCATCCCTCTTCATCCCGATGGTGGTCCACGAGACCGCCCGGCGGAAGCTACAGAAGAAACCCCCAGCATCCACATGGAAGCCTGAGCACCATCCCCGCCCCGAGGGGCAGTTAGTGGTGAGGCACCGTGAGGAAGAGAAGCCCAAGTCCTGGTGGGAACGGGTCAAGGACAAGTTCCACGGATCGGACAGGACATCCGAAGAGGACATCCTGGAAGCCGGGAAGAAGGAACGCCGTTCCATCAAGGACAGGGGGATGGCCCGGAAGATCAAGTACGGACCCGAAACCCACGAAGAGAAGTCCGAGGGTTCAGCCTCGATGGAACGGGCCATGTGGGAAATCAGGAAGCAGGAAGGCCGTGCCGGGCTTCCTGGTGCCGGGATGGGTGCTGGCCCCCACAAGGACAAGTCCATGTACGAACGCAAGCGGGAGAAACAGGTGGAACATGATGCCAGCTCCCTCACCCAACCCCTGATGACCCGCCGTGACTATGGAGCAGAGACAATGGACATCCGTGACTACGAGACTGCCCTGAAGACATCGAAGTTCGATCGCGGTGTGACGATGACCTTGGACGAGGTGGCCCGGGTTGTCGGCCCTGAGTTCAAGGAGATGAATGAAGACCCACCCGACAGCGTGGTGAAGGTGAGGGAAGAGATGCAGGGCAAGAAGGCTGACTTGATGGCGATGGAGGCGTACGCGGACATGCTGAAGGACAGCAAGTTCGAGAAGGACAAGCCCGCGGACCCAACCGTGAACATGACTCCCGAGGACGCCGCCGAGTGGAAGCGGCAGAACGAGGAGCACAAGGACGAGTTCAAGGCAGCGATGTCCGAGAACCCGGACGTGCCCTTTGACCTGTTCTTCAATGGTCGCCAGGCCGCGGAGAAGGCTTCCGGCAAGTGGGGATTCACCAAGGCGGTCGAGGGTGCCTGCATGGCCGGGGTGAACAAGCTCCAGAAGACAGCTTCTCGGATCGCATCGAACCTCTACGCCAAGGATGACAAGTCCCCGGCGTTCCTCCAGAAGCACGCGACCCGGAGCATGAGCAAGTCCGCGGCGATGCTCCTGAAGGCGATGGAAGGTCTGGGCCCGATGGCGAAGCTCACCAAGACCGCCGGGCGTACCGGGATGGGCCTGTACGGGTTCCCATCCAAGACCGCCAAGCTCGGTCTCGAAGCCTGCGGGGCCCTGCACCACGAGGCTGGGGAGATCGCCTGCGACATCTTCGCCCGGAAGGGTGCAGACCCCATCAAGATCGCCGGGTTCCTGAAGAAGAACGCCACCAAGGGCAAGTGCGCCTACAGCGACATGCTGGGTGACTGCGCCCCCGAGCTCGAAGCCGAGCTCACTGCCAAGGTGGTCCAGGCCGAGGATGTGCCCAAGGCGGCCCCCAAGGCTGGCAAGAGGGCATCCGACTTCATGGCGTCCGACGAATCCGAGGTGGCGGCGATCATGGCCGACATCATGGCGGACGAGTCCACCAGTCCGAAGTTCCTGGACGAAGGCGACATCAACCCGAAGTGCTGACGGGGTTCCCCGTGCTGGTCTCTGCCAGGATCGATACCCCTGAATCCCGTGCGTTTCAGCGGGACGAAGCGGCCAGGTCGAAACATGCCCGTGGAGCGATGCGGGCGTTCACCGCGCTGTTGAAGACCATCACCCCCCTGGTGGCAGAGGCGAAGGCTGCGTTCCCCGGGAAGGATGAGCTGTCCCAGGATCGCCGCGCCCGTGCCTTCGTGAAGCTGGCAAAGGAGAATGAAGCGATCCAGAAGTTTCTGGATACCTGGATCGGTACCGGGGACGTGGACTCAGCAGGTTCCTGGCGAAACACCGTCACGTACGCGATGCGGGACTACTTCCTCCGGGGGATGTCGTTGGGGGGCGCCCTGGAGGTGGTCGAGAAGTATGCCCTGGGAAGCTACCAGGCAATCACGATGCACGAGGTCCAGCGCCCGCTGCGGGAGGCCCTTCCATCCGAGGTGCTGGCATACCTCCCCCGCGCCGTGGTCGTGAAGGTTGACCCGAAGGGGCGGATCACCGAGGTCACCGACCGTTTCAAGAACGAGTACTTCACGCTTGCCAAGAAGGCCGAGCACCTCCGGTTCATCATCAAGAACTACAACACCATCGCGCGGACGGTGAAGGCCGACCTGAAGTCCCCTGACGAGCTCACCCGGTTGTCCGCTCTGGTCACGTCGATCCTCATGGAGACGGGTATCCGTCCAGGGAAGATCGGCAACGGGGTGATCGAGACCGTGGACGGCAAGGAGGAGTTCATCGAGACCTTCGGTGCTGCGACCTTGGGCCCGAAACACATCAAGTTCGTCCGGGACAATTTCGCCAAGATCGAGTTCGTCGGGAAGATGGGATCGGTCAACACGGCGGTCCTGTCCGATGTAGCGATCCTGAAGGTCCTCAAGGACTACGTGGCGAAGGCCCTCAAGAAGGGTAGCCAGTACATCTTCGTCACGAAGGCTGGTGTCCCCTACGACTACAAGGACCTGGAGCGGTACTTCGCCCACAAGTTTGATAGCATCAACCCCACTGACTTCCGCAAGCTCCGGGCGACCCAGGAAGTGCTCAATGCCATCATCGAGGAGCAGTCCACCCTGTATGATCGCCTGCGGAAGCTGAAGAAGCTCAAGAAGGATGCGCTCAAGCAGGCCATCGTGGATGAGGTGGTGGGGACCCTTCAACGGGCCATCGAGCGGTCGAAAGGTGCGCTATCCCACGAGAGTGAACAGGTCACCATCGACAGCTACATCCACCCGGGCGTGCTGTTCCGGTTCCTGAGCACCGGAAAGCTCGACTCAAACCTGTCTGATCTACTGGCGACGGGGAAGACCGAGTTGAAGTTCGACCCGGAGGCGTTCCTGCGGGCGGCGATGGAAGACTCAGGGAAGCCTTCCGCCGTCCGGGTAGCGGCGCTGTTTCAGTTTGCGGCTGGGCGCTGATCCCAGTGGGGGGCGCGCTTCCGCCCCTTCTGTACCCGCCTGCCGTGATAGTAGCCCAGGTCGTAGTCCCGGTCCGTTCCCTCGGGTAGTTGCGGGTCCCGATCCATGCCCTCGCGCCCCATCACGTAGCCCTTCGCGAAGGCGAGCTTGTCCCCGTATAGGTCTGGCACGGAGTCCAGCTCGATGCGATTGGCTTCCATGGTGAGGAGAGTCGTCTGATCGTCTTCAGTGATGAAACTGCGATCCCTGACGGCTGCGAGGTGGAACAGAATTCCGTAGACATTCATGGCTGTATTACGCTTTCATCCGGCCTCCGGCACAGACCTTCTTCCTATGGGAGCTACTATAGGCCAAGTCCCTGGCATTTCTTTACGTTCTCCTCGGTGGTTTCGATCTCGTAAGGTGGAGCCATGAGACCTGTCAACAGCGGGATTTCCAACTTCAACATCCGTCAGACGATGCACGCATCGTCTGCAACGAACCCATCGACCAACTGGGCCGCACTGGGCATCGGGATGGCCCGAGTGAAGGAAGTCCAGTACGAGGAGATGAAGTGCACGCTGGTTGTTCTCACCAGCGAAGCCCAGGTAGCCGAGTACACGGGTGTGGACATCACCCTGCCGGGTGGTGGCAAACGGCACTTCTTCGGTGCCGTTCCAGAGAGGGGTGACGTGTGCTTCGTTGGCTGGGCCGCCAGGGAGTCTTCCGGGACGGCCAGCGCGAAATCCCCGGTGATTCTCGGGTGGGCCCCTCAGGCGCAGTGGATGGGTCACGAGTGGATTCCTCACCAGGCCATGGAGCGTGGTGAGAACATGGACACCCCGGGTGCCCGCAGCGTGGCATCCGGCACGTTCGACCGTGTGCGTTTCAAGATGAGGCACCTGGCTCCGGGCAACGTGCTCGCATCATCCTCCCAGGGCTCGGACCTGGTACTGGATGAGAATGTCCTCATCACCAATCGTCGCGGGAATGAGATCCGTCTTCGGGACAGCGACCAGGCCCTGGTCACCCGATCACTCCAGCAGTTCCACGCCATGGCTGGAGCAAGGATCTACTCGGGCATGGTGCAACGGGAAGCCCAGTTGTTGCCATCCACCCTGTTCAGCGACGGCACCTACTGGGATATCAGTCCCCAGTCCCTGGGTGACAACACCCCCCGGTCGGGTGCAGAAATGGGGGATTCCCCCTACCCGGAAGGGTTCCTGACTCCAGGCCAGGTCTATCGAAGGGACGTGGGGGGTAGCACATCGCAGTTCGTGACCCAGCGCCGGGCCGACATGCCTCCGCGACTGGACCCGTTCGTGTTCCTCCAGTGGGGCGGCTTCATCGACGCCCGCGGTTTCCGAGATGACGACACCCTTCCTGGCGGGTCATCGAACACCGTCTACGGCGGGAAGGCCCTGTATCGCGTAGGCCTGGACTCCAATGGACATCCCGACAATGCCGTAGCCAGGATGGCTGGGTCCGACATCCCACCCATCGAGTCCCTGACCGAGTACCGGGTCGAGGTCACCCACACATCGAACGGGATCCTCCCGGTCACGGAACAGACCGACGGTTTTGACAGCGAACGGCTCCCCACGGCAGCCCCCACGGCAGGGAACCCACTGGGACAGGGACGCCAGCCTTTCATCGAGTGGGTGATGGGATCGGTGGTCGGGAATGATCCTTTCACGTACCTCGGGAAGCCCCTTTACGGTATCCCGATGAAGGCCCAGATCCGGGACCCGGGAGGCAACGTGTCCCCAGCCCTGGTGTCGGCCCTCACGTCCCCGCTGAAGGACCACGCGGCCACCTTGTTCCGTCTGGTGTCCCCGATCCCGGGGCCCAACGGTGCCACGGCGTCATCGTTCACATCGTTCACGAAAGATGGGAGGTTCATGGCGTACATTGCTGGGGGCCCCATCAGTGCAGAGATCGCCACATCAGGGGACCTTGCCCTGACCGTGGGGGGGAGGCTCGTGCTGGACCTGGCAGGAGGCATCGCGTTCAACGGGGCTTCGGGACCAGGCAACGTGGGGCTCAATCTCGGTAGCTCCACGGGTGCGGTGGTGATCTCCGGTGGGGGCTCCCTGGATGCCAACACAGGCGCACAGGCGGCGGTACCAGGGTCTCTTGGGCAGAACACCCCCAGCGTGCTCGTGCAGGGATCACAGGGCGTCCAGGTGCAGTCGGATGCCCAGGTGAACTTGTCCGCCACGCAGTCGGTGAACATCTCCAACACTGGGTCCGCAAACATATCCGCCCAGAACCAGGTGTCCATCAGGTCGGGTCAGAACGTCAGCCTGTCCACACAGACGCACAACGTGGTGGTCTCCGGCAGCGAGACAGTGAACTACTCCGGGCCACAGGGGGCCAACCCAGCATCGGGACCTGTTCGCCAGGTGAGGTTCAGTTCCACGCCAGCAACAGGGAACCTCGGTGGCATCGTGGACCGCTGGCGCATGGTCTACGGCGATCGGGAAGAGGAGTTTGAGACCCAGGGCAACCACACCACGAAGATCACAGGGGTGGGAAATCTCACCTACGAGACCAACCAAGGGAAATGGAAGGCCCGAGCCGGGACGAATTCCCTGGAGGTGGACAGCACGGGAGGAGTCACCACCTCAGTGGCGGTCGGGAACGTATCTACCACAGCCACCACTGGGTCGATCTCCCAGACAGCACAGACCGACATGACTCTCCGGGCCATCACGGGGAGCGTCACGGTAGCTGGGTCCACGGGTGTGAAGCTCGTTAGCCCTGGGAGTTCATCCGGGTACATTATGGCAGGTTCAGACCTTGACCCTCTGACAGGAATACCGTATTCCACGTTCCTGGTCCCTCGGGGACAAACCCTCAATACGGTGTGACCATGAACGATCCCTACGGTGTGATCTATGCCATAACTTGTCTGGTGAACCAAAAACAGTATGTGGGTCAAACAACGGTAGGGGTCAAAACCAGATGGAAATGGCACCGATCAGACGCTCAACATCCTGTCTATCCCCTTGGCAGGGCTATTTCCAAATACGGACCAGAAAAGTTTGGGGTAGAAGTGATTGACAAAGCTCTAGATCAAAAAGAGCTGAACGTCAAAGAGATTAGTTGGATTGCCAAACTCAAAACCAGATCCCCCAATGGGTACAATTTGACCGATGGGGGGCTAGGACATGGCGGTTTTACTATGCCCCAAGAAGCCCGCGAGAAAATCCGGGCAGCGAAGCTAGGGAAACCGATGCCTCCCGAAGCCGTGGAGAAGTCTCGCTTGGGGCACTTGGGGAAGAAGATGTCCGACGAGACCCGGGCCAAGATGAGCAAAGCCTCCAGCGGGAGGCGGCACACGCAGGAGACCCGGGACAAGATCCGCAAGGCCCTGACTGGAAGGGAGTGCTCCCCGGAGCATATTGAGAAGAATAGGATGGCGCACCTCAAGGAGAATCGATCAGCCGAGGGGATCGAAAAGTGCCGTCAGGCTGCCTTGAACATCTCCCCGGAGAACCGTGAGAAGCTCCGCCTGGCCCGTTTGGGTAAGAAGCAATCCCCCGAGCTGGTACGAAAACGGATGGAGGGGATGGCGAGGGCACGGGCGCTTCGGGCACGGAACCAGACCCTCGCTCCAGCCTAGTCCACCTATCGGGTACCCTGGTGGAAGAGGTGCCCCATGTCCATTGTTCTCAACGGCCAGAAGATCGATACCCCAGGGATCGACACCGTTTCATGGCTGGATGATCCCAAGGTCCCACAAGCTACCGACAAGACCCCGCGCGTCCTGTGGTGCCGGGCCATAGTGATGCACACCGTTCACGGCAAAATTGGTGTGCTGAAGCCTGGAATCAAGCCATCCACCAGGGACATCTTGTACGCCCAGTACCAGGCCAACACATCCAGGGATGTGTCCTGGGACTACACCATCGACACGGATGGATCCATCGCAGTGTCGAACGACCCGATCAAGTTCTTCACCTGGCAAGCGACCAGTGTCAACCCGTTCACCCTCGGGATCGAGATGGTGCAGGACGACGATGGGGCCCTGTACGAGGGACAGATGGAAGCCGCGGTGAAGTTCCTGGACCTCCTGACCCGACTGATGGCAGAGAACAATCACCCGATCCAGCGTCAGGTGCCTGTCACCCCTGACGGACGACCTGTGAAGGGCGTCATCCCCCGCATCGTCAACGCCAACGACGCGAAGAAGGTCGTGGGGATCTACGGCCACCGCAACCAGACCACCAACCGTGGGGTGGGGGACCCTGGGGACTACATCTTCGACTACCTGCTCCGGGCAAACTACAAGGGCTTCGACCTGAACGCCCAGGACGACCTGAAGTTCTGGGCCGACATCCAGTCCAAGCTCGGGTTCCCACCAGCCGACTGCGATGGTGTCCCGGGCCGGAAGACGGCGATTGCCCTCGCATCCCAGAACCACGGTCTGTGGGTGGCGCGTCCGGGCGACTAGGCATCCACGAACTGGGTCATCAGCGTGGCAGCGGTGTACCGCAGGCCCTTGTAGAACACCTCCCGGGCATCGAAGCAGTCTTTCAATGCCCCGTGCGCGCCATCGGTACTGAGCCCCAGGATCTTCCGCAGGTTGTTCATCGACATGCTCACGCTCCCGTTCAGGCCCCATGCCAGGTAGGCAACGGTGGTGGTGTCGATGAGGCGGTGACGATCCGGGCGCTCGACGTTGCGACCGTGGATGGCCAGTCCATAGACAATGTGGTTCCGGTCGAACTGAGGATTGTGCCCGATCCATGTCCCCTTGGTGCTGAAGATTTCCATCAGCTTCGGGATGACGTTCTCGAAAGGCACGGCATCTTTCCACGCCTCGGGCGTGTAACCGTTGACCTCCAAGGCCCTGGGCTCGGCCGTCTCGATGTGCTCGGGAAGCACTTTCTGGGACCACTGGGAGATGATCTTCCCGGGAAGCACGAAGGGTTTCTGGACTTCCTCTACCAGAAAAGCCACGTCAATGATCTCGCCCTTTTCCGTGGCAAGAGCGGTGGTCTCCACGTCCACGAAGATGCGTATACAGGTGTCTGTCACGTTGGCTTCCCTATTCTCCCTGTCGGGTGAGGTCCATCATGCCGGTCGATCCCCGCAGGGTTGTTGTACGCTACCTGTCTGCCGCTGCATCAGGGCGTCTTACGTCCGCGCTGCGGAACGCGGTGAACAGAGTGCTGGTCCAGCAGGGGATGGACGGCAACGGGCGGTTCAAGTCCCCGAACGATGCCCTGACCCAGATCAGCAAGATACTGGGGCACCTCGGGATCGAATGGGGTCAGGTCATCAATGGTTTCCCGTTGCGTCAGCCACAGGGGAACATGAACATCGACCTGGCCCTGTCCAACCAGGACGATCCCTTCAGCCCGACGGACATCACGAACTCGGTGCTGGCCTTCCACTGGTACCAGCACGAAGCCACTGGTCAGTACGAGGCCGTAGCTTACCTGTCCTAGACCCGCAGGGAGGGGATCACGGACCCGAGCTGGTCGGCCATCGTACCAAACGTGTCCCGCAGCTCGGACATCGACTGACCCGCCAGGAGCCCGTCCACCACGGGGATCAGGTCTGCCCGTCCAAAGCGCATCAGGGCCTTGCGGACCATGGCAACACGGGACTTCCGGGCGATGATGTCCTCGGGCGTGGATGCGGCGGGATCATACAAATCGGGGGACGCTTCGGTACCACCCACGTCTAGCTGATGGGGGGCCTCCCGGGCGGTTTCGGCGGACTGGATGACCCGCCAGGACTTCCCCTGCTGGACCTCACGGGAGGTCTTCGCAGACCGGGACGCACGGAGGGATGCGTCCACACCCCACCGACGAAGTTCCGTACAGGCGCTCTGGTAGGCCCACACGCGGAGGACGGACAGCTTGGGGTTCTCGCCCTTGGTCAACAGGGGGGAGAGCTGATCCCGCTCGATCAGCCTGGTGATGAGCCGCTGAACGTGGTCCTCGACCACACCCAGGTCGCGGGAGCGGGTCATCTTGGCGTTCAGGTGTTGGACCAGAATGGTGAAGACCTCGTGGTAGTGGGTCTTCATCCACTCGGCGGTGAGGTTGGCAGGGGTGCCATCAAAGATGCCCCAGGCCTCTGTGGCGAGGTCACCGATGGCCTCGGCTAGCGGCGTGGACCTGGTCTGGTACCCCTGGAAATGACACAGGGACTCCTCGATGGGATCGCCGTACTGGGTCTCCCAGGCCGCGGCAACCGCCGCCTGGGCCAGCGGCGTGGCGGACCCGTGGTAGGCGAGCAGGACCTCATCGGACGCTGCGGTTTCCCGAGCAGTGGCGATGACTTCGGAACCCCCGACGAACAACGACGACAACAGGACGGGATTGGTGTTGGGCATCAAAAGCTCCGTGGGTTTGTCCCGGGGGTCGCATTGACCCGTGGGGTGATCTACAAGGGGGACGGTAACACACGGCCGGACCTGACGGCAACAAAAATCGACCGGCTCGTGGCTGCCGGTAGCGGCCCTATATTCCGGCCAGGATGACGCACCCGCCTCTGTTCTCGGGTCTAGCGCATACCTGCGAGGAAAACCTACATGGACCGACAGGCCGCACTCCGGTTCGCCGCCGCCTTGAAGAAGAAGTTGGCATCGCTTCCTGGCACCCAGCTTCACACCGAGCTGGATCTTCTGGCCAGGGTTCAGTTCTTCGAGGGGCTGACCCACCACAGGTTCGGGTCTATCTCGACGCGGGCCGCGGCATCCAAGTCTACCATGGTCCGCGCCATCAAGGAATTCATCCTGGAGATCGACCCGACGATGGACGTGCGGATGCTGACCGAGGGCAGCACCCCGTCGTCCATCTGGCTGGACCCTACCGGACCCATCGGTCTGTACAAGGGCGCGTGGCTGGGTGCAACACGGGTGTTCGGGCGGGCGAAGTCGGTCGGTGGCCCGGGGGCGCAGATCCCGCAGCTTGAAGCATCGGACCTCTTGAACGAGATGTTGCTCCGGTCCATGGACCCGGCGACCATCCAGTCTCGTCTCGACCGCATCCGGGCCAGGGTCGAGAACCTCCAGGCGGACAAGGCGAAGCTGTCGGACCCAGAGAGGTCTCGCATCGATGTGCAGCAGATGGCCGACCTCCAGGAGGAGGACGATCTGGCCCAGCAGCTAGCCACGGCCGAAGCTGCCCAGGATGGTGGGAACTTCTTCTGGCTCGTGGGGTTCAAGCTCAGCAAGCGTGCCAAGGAGATCATCACGGGCGAGCTCGAAGTGGGTGAGATCAAGGGCATGGTCGCCCGGTACGCGGCGTCGAAGGCCAAGACCGCCGTGGTCCGCTACAACACGGAGATGGAGCGCAACCGGAAGGCCATCGAGCAGTCGATGGTGCCCACGGAGGACGATTCCCACGAGTTCGACTACACGCTGGGATCGCTGTCGGACACCGGCTGGAACAAGATCACGCAGTGGGTGATGGACAACAACAACCACCCGCTGACCCAGGAGCTGTTCGACTGGATCGTCACCGACCTCGACATGGCGGTGGCCGAGGGCAAGATGTCCGACCGGGACGCCACGGTGGTCCGGGTCTACATTGATGACTTCGTCCGCACGCACGTCGGCATGATGGACAACGATGCTGGGTTCGTGAGGTACTTCAACCAGACCAACCTGATCGGGCTGGAGATCACCAGGCAGCAGTTCTCCAACCTGTGGAAGCAGTACCTGGGGCGCGTTCACAAGCGCCTCGAAGATGACCCGCCGCAGTGGTTCATCGACATGGCAGATCAAGTGTTCCTCCAGGCCGCGCAGAAGGGCCGGGGACGTTTTGCAGGAGAAAAGACCCCCATGAACCGAATCGCAGCCGAAGAGCGTCGTCTGCGCGCCAAGCTGATCCGCCTGGCGCACTCCAAGCCGGAACTCCGCCCCGTCATCCTCCCGCTGATCAAGCAGGCGGACAAGGAAGGCCCTGCGGCCGGTCGCACCTGGGGGACCCCCGACCCCGGCGCCCCGTGGGACTGGGATCACCCCTACGCCAAGCACCCCGGGCATCCCCCTGCCGGGACCGACGGCAGCCCCGCCCGGAAGAAGTACAACGACTGGTACCGCGAGAACGTCTGCCCGACCGAGCACGCCACTGGCTGCGGTCGCGAGTGGGAGTGACCCCCTAGACCTTCGGACGGGGGCCCCCCTTCACGAAGTAGGACCAGTACGGGAAGATGGTGATGGGCAGGAACTCCTGCCCGCACCCCGCGCACTTCGCGCGGGGGCACGTCCCTTTGTCGATGCCCTTCGCCCAGGTTACATCGTCCTGAGCCAGGTCGGTTCCGTCACAGTGCGGGCACTTCGCCAACTTCCGTGGATCAAGGACGAAGGTGCAGTCTGTACGGTCGGCCATGGTCTACGTTCTACCCTGCAAAGCCGAGGTGTTCATCCCGACCCTGGAAGACGGTTCGGTGTCCCTGGTGCTGACTGACCCCCCATACTACGGAATCACTGAGGACGCCTGGGACAACCAGTGGAAGGATGCCAATGAATACGCCTCCTGGCTGGTAGGCATCTTCTTGGCCCTGCTCCCCAAGCTCACTCCCACGGGTTCCCTGGTGTTCTTCGCAGGTATCGGGAGGCACGGCGAACACCCGCTGTTCCAGGTGGTCACGGGTATCGAGAAGGGCGGGTACACGTATCGGAACTGGGTGACCTGGCGCAAACGCAGGGCCTACGGGAAGTCCCATGACTATCTGTTCGTGAGGGAGGAAGTACTCTGGTTCTCCCGATCCCCCGAGCGTACCATGGTGACCTTCCACAAACCCTACACGGATACCCTTCGTGGCTATGCTGGTTGGGACTCGAAGCATCCTGCCCTGAGTGAATACAAGCGGGTGGGGAACGTGTGGACCGACATCGACCCGGTGATAGAAGACACCCCGGAGCTCATGCGACCATCCAGATCATGCCAGAAACCAGGAAAACTGATGGATCGTCTGGTGTCCACACACAGTGACGAAAGTGATCTGGTGGTTGATCCTTTCTCGGGATGGGGCTCCACGGGCGTATCAGCGGTATCCCTTGGCCGTAGGTTCTCTGGCTGTGAAGCCATCGTGCGGGACGCGAAGGACGCCGACGCCAGGGTGACGGAAGCAACCCCTGTATTGAACCCCATGTTGACGCCATGAAGATCGCACACGCATCCGACATCCACGGAGATGTTTCCGTCCTCGCCAAGGTGGATGAGCCCGTTGACCTGTGGGTGCTCACGGGGGACATCTTCCCAAACGTCACCCGGGGGAACAGGCGCATCGAAGAGGTCGCTCAGGTGCGCTGGTACGCTGAGATGTCCCGTTGGTTCGCCCACACCTTCGGGAAGACCCCCGTGCTGCTGGTCCCGGGCAACCACGACTACGCGGACCTGGCAAACCTGCTCCGACGCGACGGCGTGAACGCCCGGGAGGTCACCCCCGAGGGTTTGACCTTCAAGGGGGTGCGGTTCGCCGGGTTCGGTCAGATCCCCATCATCGCCGGGGAGTGGAACCGGGAGACCACCATGTCCCAGCTCGCCATCCTGACCCGCAGGACTTTGGAGCTCGGCAACCCTGAGGTGCTGGTCACCCACGCGCCCCCGGATGGCATCCTGAACGGCCTCTACCGGGGCATCGGTCCGCTCACGTCCTACCTGTCCTACCGTCCCCACCGGGTGCGCTTGCACCTGTTCGGCCACGCCCATGAAGACGGCGGACGCGAAGAGACCATCATGGGTATCCGGTTCGTGAACTCCGCCCTGACCGCCACCGTCATCGACATCTAGGACCGATCAGGTGCCCGTCTGTTGCCCGTTCCGGCACCCGGACGCCCACCCGGCAGTCCCGATCACCTACGGCCCGGGACAGGCTTCCAAGCGCCCCTGACATGAAGGTGCCGATTTCCGTTTGACACCCGATAGGGTGTGGTGTTACGGACGCACCCGGATTGCCACCCATCGCCACAAGGGTGGTGGTGGGATGTGGAGACCCCTCCCGGACTGGACCTCCCGAAAGGGAACAATGGTTCGGGGAAAGACGGCATCCTCACCAACAGGGGATGTTGACGGACTCCAGATCGAAAAGATCGTAGAGGAGGCGAATAAAATCGCTCGTGCGGGCGCTACCGGCAATCCCCCCGAGATGGTTCGGGCAACCTGTAGACACCGTTGGTGATGAGTCCCCAAGCCCCTGGAAAGGCCAGCAGGACTCGTACCCCCTGACCGAAAGGTACGGGGGGTCAAGGGGAACCTGGAAGGGTTCTCCCCGAAGCCCGGAAGGGCATCCCATGGTGGGTAAGGGTTCAACCTCAATCTTGGTGGAATTGAAAGACCCGCGGTCAGGTGCCTACGGAAGAGGCCTCGGAGGAAGGTACGGAAAGACCCGTCCTCTACAGCCCCCAAACCTCCCGGTTCCCGTTGGGATGGAAACATCAAGGGAACGAAGTCCAGCACCGTAAGGGTGGACCAAAGAAGGGATTCAGGGTGAGGGTTGTTGATCGCAACATGAATAACAACACCACTTGAACAACCATGAATTCTCGATCCTGTTCCGTTTTTATCGTCCGTCTTCCTGGTTCCGTCACTGCTTCTACTTCTTCTTCGACTGCTGATGGTAGTGACAACACCCTGATGGACTGATCGACAGGGGTACAAAACGAGAATCGGATACCCTCCTTCCAAGGGAAGGCCAGGGTAAGGGTGGGGTCTACCCGAGGGCAATCGGGACAACATCGGAAACCCCCTGTCCTGTAGGGGATTCTCGCTAGCGATCCTATTGAACTCGGGGATCGTGACGACGTGGAACCCCTACACCTTGTTGCCTTTCGAGGCCCTGGTTGACCAGGTGTGGGGGTTACTGAAGCGGAGCCTGTGGGTGGTGTTCCCGACCACCAACAGGTCCCACCCTTCCCGGGGTGCCCTTGTCCAGCCTTTGGGGTTCGATTGGCCTGGGAAGTTCTGGCAGGAGATCGTGGTGCCTACCATGGTCATCCTGCTGGAGGATCCCCCCACCTACCCTTACGGGTGGTCGAATCCGATGGCAAGGGGCCTGGTGGAGGGTCGTCTCCGTCGTGCCCTGACAGGCACATCGTGGGAGTCATGGATGGACTTTTCTCGATAGATATGTTCGCGGAGGCAGTCCAATGGCTGGACGGCACATCACCCTCGATGGTTCGGTTCGGGATGCCAGGGTGTTCTCCCACGACCACCTGGCATCCTTCTTCGTCGGCCTGTGCAAGCGACTGGAGATGGACATCATCTTCGGTCCGATTTTCAAGGACGTGGACCTGGACCCAGCAAAACTGGATGCCGTCCAGGCTGGCGGTGAGTTCACGGATGAGGGCGGGACCACCGGGATCGTGGTGATCTCCACATCACACATCTCGATCCACACCTGGGAACTGAGACGGTTCTTCCAGCTCGATGTGTTCTCCTGCAAAGACTTCGACTCGGAGGCCGCGCTCGCCTACATCTACGAGACCTTGGATGTTGAACGGGCATCCGTGTGCGAGATCGTCCGGCACGACGAATACCATCGCCCCGATGTGGTGTCTGCGTACACCAGCCATATCCCGTTGGCCCCCGGGGCGTAATCCCGGGGTGGATCCACCCCCCGTCGTCCGTCGGGTCTTCAGCGTATTCGCTCGCCTGCCCCGTGTCGTCCGTGGGGGCCCGGGGGTCCATGTCGGGGAGGCCGGGGTGGGGGACATGGCTACTTCCATGGAGTTCATCGGAAGCCACCGTAGCCCATTCAGGGGCTTCCGGTGCGCCCTGACCGGACGTGACCCGGTGGACCCCATCCGGCGGGCGTAACCACCCTTCGTGATCTACAACATCATCCACAACGGTGGTTACACTGGCCGCGTATCCAGCACCCGCCTGACATGGTGGAGCTGGATGGACGCCCGTGCTCAGCAACCCTGCCAGGGCTTCCGGTGTATCCTGATGGTCCGCCGGATCCGGTTGTGATTCATGGACACCATTCGTATCACGAATCTGTCGCGCCGAGCCCTGCAACTCCTGTCCTTGCAAGGACTGGTCATCAAGCCAGGTAATCACGCCGACGTGCCCCTGACGAAGCAGGCACTGGACTCCATGGCCCAGGGGGAACTGCGGGGCTTCACCATGGACGGGTTCGTGAGGGTGGTGAAGATGGCCTATCCTCGTGTCATCTGTGGGGGGTGCTTCTCGTACAAGCCCCCGATGATGAACTGTCCGTTGTTCCACCTCAGGTCGGGGTCCCGCATCAGTGTCGGTGGGTTCCGGTGCTCATTGCTGCACCGGGACCGTCTATGGGGGGCGTCGTGAAGCGAGGCATCTGTGGTCATGGTTGGTCTACGGACGTGTTCTACGAGGGCCAGGATTGGTGGTTCCCTTTGTGGCCCGTAGATGCCCACAACCCGACCATCGGTTTCCGGTGTTGCCTGCCACCGCGGGTGCATCGCCATCATGGGGTATTCCGGTGTTACCTGGCCTTGCGAGTGCTTCGTCATGGGGCGTAAGGTCGCCCGTGGCCTACGTTCCGTCGTCCTGCATCCTGTTCCATGGTCCGGGGGCTGAGGATGCCGGTCATGCGGCAGCAATGGCGTTCGGACGGCTTCTGCCCTTCACCGGGTCGTCGCTGAAGAAGGACGGGGCCCGGGAGCTCGTCGGGATCTTGTCCCACCGACCCGTCGGGGACGGCCGGGCTGCGGTGCTGGTGGGCCCCGTGGATGAAGTGAACCCAGCCACGGCGGATGTCCTCCTGAAGACCATCGAGGAGTTCGATCCCGAGGGCACGCGCCCGTTCCTGTGGGCATGGGACCTCGGGGGTGTGCCGTCCACGCTTCGGTCCCGTTGCATCCTGAAGTTCTGCCCAGGAATGGATACCAGGACGGAGGCCTACACGACCGAGTCAGTGTCGGTCTTGAAAGCATATCTGGATGGGGACTGGGTGACGTTGACCGAGGATGTCAAGGACCATGATAACCTGGATCTCCTGCTCCGGGCGGTGGTGGGTCTTCTGGCTCCAAAGCTGGTGGTACCGGCTCCTGACCCGCGCCATGTCGCGTTGTGGGATGCCCTGCGGCCCCTGTTCGGTGCGGGCAACCTGACCCCGGCACGGGTGGTGTCTGCGTTCCTGCTGGCGGACCAGCGGGGCCAGCCTTGAAGCTCCCGGCGGCGTTGCTGGTTGGGGGGTCGGACGGGCACAAGCGCCGCCTGTTCGTGCGGGAATTCGTGGCAAAGTGCCTGGCGGGCGGTTTTGTGATGCAACCCCTGGATGGTGATGACCGTGGCGGCATCCAGTCGTTGGTCAGCACCGTGGGGGTCCTGTTCCCCAACCCCACCCTGGCCGTCGTCACCAGACCCGATAAGGTAAAGCCCGATGACGTGGGTGATCACCTGTCCAACCCCAATCCTGATCTCGTGTTCCTGTTCTTGTCTGAGGCTGACAAGCCTACCGGGGGAGTCCTCGATGGGTTCCCTGCTGCCCAGACAAAGTTGTTCCCCCTCCCGCCTTTCTACAAGATGGACGAGTACGCTGCGGATTATGCCCGGGAGCTCGCCAAGGCCCATGGGATGGACCTGGCGGATGGGCTTTCTCGTGCCCTGGTGAAGAAGGTCGGAAACGACCTTGGGGTGATCTACTACGAGATTGACAAGGCTGTGCGGATGGCCCGGGTGCAGGCGATGACCGCCATCGATCCGGGCATTATCCGAGCGACCATTGCGTCTTTGACGGAGCTCGACGGTAGTGCGATGGGGGACGCGCTGGGGACTCGTAGTATCCGCCTGATTGCGGACGAGCTCACCCGCTACAAGCTGTCCAAGAAGGGCGATCCCACCATCGAATTGTGCGGTCGCGTCTTGACCCCGACGATTTTCCGGTGGCTCCAGGCGAGCCATCTGCACGCGAAGGGGATTTCTGTCACGGGGGCGGCGGGCCGGGTCGGTGCGTCCCCCTGGTACTGGGAACACAAGGTGCTTCCCAGCGCCCGGATGTGGGGATTGGACGGGTGTAAAGCCCTGTTGAACGTCATCGCCCGAGCACAGGCTGCTGTGTTTGATGGGGCGATCCGTCCTTGGGGAATCCTTGAGACGGGCATCCTGCGAATGGCTCGGTGACCTTCCCGTTTGCGGGTTGATACCCCGACGAATGTATCGTCCGAAGTTAGGGCACGTCACGGTCCCGCGGGGCGGCGCTGCCAGACGACAGTCCCCTAGTCAAAGCAAGTGGCGAGTAGAGGGTATGCTCATGCTCGAAGGGAGTCCCTTCCCCAATCTTCTCAGTGAATTCGTATACACGCGCACCTACGCGCGATGGTTGGAGGACGAAAAGCGACGGGAGACCTGGCCGGAGACGGTGAGCCGCTACATCGACTACATTTTCAAGGACAAGCCCGTGCCTGATGGGCTCCCTGAGCAGGCCAAGAAGTTCATCCTCAATCTCGATGTGATGCCGTCCATGCGGGCTCTCTGGTGTGCCGGTGACACTATGGACCGTGACAATACATGCGGTTACAACTGCTCCTTCCTGCCTGTAGACAATCTTCGGGCGTTCAGCGAAGCTCTCTACATCCTGATGAACGGCACTGGGGTGGGGTTCTCTGTCGAGAGAACCTTCGTGGACTGTCTACCCACTGTTCTTTCCACGTCCACCACCACCATCGACTATGTGATCCAGGACAGCACCGAAGGATGGGCCGACGCGGTCTACTTCGGGATGGTTCAGGGACATCTTGGTAGGAAGGTGAACTGGAACTACTCCCTCATCCGTCCCAAGGGCGCACGGTTGAAGACCAAGGGAGGCCGGGCATCGGGGCCTCAACCTCTGCGCCGTGTCCTGAACTTCCTTCGTGACACTTTGAAGGATGCGTCCGGTCGTCGCCTGAAGACCATCGAGTGTCACGACATCATGTGCATGATCGCAGAGATCGTGATGGTCGGTGGTTTCCGCCGGGCATCGCTCATATCGTTCAGTGACGTGGATGATCCTGACATGCGGGACGCCAAGGACTTCTCGAAAGGGGACTTCCCAGCCATCCGCTACATGGCGAACAACAGTGCTGTGTACCATGAGCGCCCGACCAAGGATGTCTTCTGGCGGGAATGGACAGCCCTGGCGAAGTCGGGGTCTGGTGAGCGCGGCTTCTACATCGTGTCTCCTTCACAGGTTGCCAAACGTGGGGGGGAGTACCGGGCGAACCCGTGCGGGGAGATCAAACTCCGGTTCCGTCGGGCCATTGATTCGTGGACCGGGCAGGGTGGAGGCGGGCAGTTCTGCGTTGCCGGGGATACCCCCCTGATCACGCAGGAAGGGATCACCACGATTCGGGAGGCCGTGGGGCATTCTGTCCATGTGTGGAACGGCAAGAAGTGGGCGAAGGTTGTTCCAACCCAGACGGGTATCGGGCAGAAGCTCTACCGGGCGCATTTCTCGGATGGTTCATACCTTGACACGACGGCGTACCATCGTTTCTCAGTGTCCAACAGGCACACGCGGGGAACGAAGAAGGCTTGGCGTGAGATGACCCTGGCTGAAATCCAGGCATCCGGGGTATCCAAGCGTTGGGCAACAGAACCATTCCAAGTCATTCAGGAAACTGGGGATGACATTGACCCAGGTTATGCCTACACGGCCGGGGCTGCCGTAGGGGATGGCTGGATCCGCAAGACAAGTGGAGGGGGGAACCCCAACCCCCGGGTCTACACCGGGCTCTGGGGGCAGAAGGATTCGGTCATGCCGGTGGTGGGGGTAAGGGGTACCCCGCATGTCGCTAACGCCGGGAATACAGCCCTCAAGATGACTACGGTTTTCTGCCCTGATCAGGACCCCGTTTTCATTCAGGCTGTGAAGAACAGTGCAAGTGCCCTTGACCCGGTGTTCCAATGGTCCAGGAGGGCTATCCTGCATTTCCTTGCGGGATGGTTGGATGCGGATGGCACCCAGTTGGGATCCCGGGTGCGTCTTTATGTAAGTGACGAAGCACGGGCTCGGAAAATCCAGCTTCTGCTGACCAGATGCGGCATTCGGTCAACTATCCGGTTGCTTCAGAAGGAGGGGACCGAGACCAACTATGGACCCCGGACCAGGGACCTTTGGTACGTGGACATCACGGACTGTGGTTCGTTGCCGTGCCAGCGGTTGGATACCAGCCTTGGTCACCGACCCAAGGCCAAGTCGAAGTTCCAGACCATCTATCGTATTGAGGAATTGCCCGGGGTTCATCCTACGTTCTGTTTCGAGGAACCAGACAGGCACATGGGGGTGTTTAGCAACACCTTGACCTATCAGTGTAACCTAGCCGCCGCCGTGATGAGGCCCCATGACACCCGGGAATCCATGGCCGAGAAGGTCCGTGTGGCAACATGGCTGGGTGTCATCCAGGCCAGCTACACCTACTTCCCGTACCTGCGTCCGGCGTGGAAGGAACTCAGTGACGAGGATCGCCTGGTGGGTGTGGACATCACCGGGCAGTGTGACAATCCCACGTTGTCTGCGGATGAGGACGCGATGTTGTACCTCAATTCCGTGGCGCGTTCGACGGCCATTCTTGCGGCTGATGCCATGGGCATCAACCCCCCGTCCGCCATCACCTGTGGGAAACCCAGCGGGAACAGCTCCCAGTTTGTTGACTGCGCTTCCGGGTTCCATACCCGGTATGCCAAGTACTACTTCCGCCACGTCCGCATATCGTCCAAGGACCCCCTTTTCCGGCTCATCCGCGACCAAGGTGTTCCTCTGTTCAAGGAAAATGGGCAGGAACACCTTCCTGAGGACGACGTGGACGTGTGGGTGGCCCGGTTCCCGGTCAAGTCCCCGGACAGTGCAATGCTCCGCGACCACGAGCGGGCGATAGACCAGTGCAGTCGCTATTTGAAGGTCATGCGGTCATGGTGCGGACAGAAGGGACACAACCAGAGCGCGACCATCTACGTCCGCGAGGATGAATGGCAGGAGGTCGGCCAGTGGTTGTGGGAGAACTTCAATGACGTGACCGGTCTGAGCTTCCTCCCGTACGGCGAGTCTGGTACCAGATATCGTCTCCCCCCCTACGTCGAGATCGGCCTGGCTGAATACCTCGATGCCCAGAGCACGATGCCCCCCGTGGATTTCAGCGTCCTGTCCTACTATGAGACGGCCGATGAAGGGGACGGGGCGCAGGAATGCGCCTGCGTAGGCGGGGCCTGCCTGCTGTAACTTCAACCAATGGGTGAAGAGCAGGCGTAACATACGTCATGCCAACCCATCGGCAGGCCCCTACTTACTTCTCGGGCCGCGTTCACTCGGTCAACTTCTCCGACGAAAGCAAGGCGTTCTACGTCATCAGGGTGGTACTGGACGCGGAGGCCACTCCGGCGGACCTGATGTCGCCCATTGTCACGGTGCGGGGGGACATCCCTGGCGTCCATGTCGTCATGGGGACATGGTTCGGATTCGAGGGTGTGTGGGACGACCACCCGAAGTACGGCAGGCAGATCAGGATCATCCGTGCGCCTGTCCTGAAGAATGGGTGGGACGACGACACCTGTGAGAAGATCATCGTTTCGCAAGGGGTCGGGGCGTACCTGGCCGCCGAGATCAAGAAGCAGTTTCCGGGCGACATGGTGGCCGCACTCCTCGACCAGGAACGGTTGAAGTCCATCCCGTCCATCACTTCATTCGTTGCGGAGCACATTGTCCAGAAGTGGAAGCTGGCCAGGGGCCAGTTCCAGACGTTGGATTTCCTCAGTGACCTTGGGTTGCCCCAGGGGAAGATTCGTCAGGTGTGGGCCATCTTTGGGGACGATGCCCGGGATGTCCTGGCCACCGACCCATGGAGGTTGCTGGAAATCGACGGGATGACCTTCCAAGACTGCGACATCGTGGCCGAGCGCCTGCACCTGGACTGTTCACCATCGAACCCGGCCCGGGTCAAGGGCGCCATCGTCTATGCCGCGAAGTCATCGAAGGGGATGGGTCACCTGTACCTGTCCACGGGGGACCTCCTGGGGGCCGTGCGGATGCTGGATCCTTTGATGACCGACCGGGACCTTGCGCTGTCCCTGAAGGACCTCATGGGCGGTCAGCGGGTGGTGGTGGATCGGACTTTCCCGGGGGTCACGGCCATCTACGATCCGTGGACCTACGAGACCGAGACGGTCTCCGCCCGGATTCTTCGGGAGCGGTTGTCCACCGCAGCAATCACGCCTGACCGTGCTGTCGCGTACACCAAGGCCATCCTTGGGGAGGACATTCCTGGTATCTCCTTGCGGGATGCCGGGGACCTGTACCTGTCCCGGGTGGGATCAAGCCTTGGGCTCGCCCTGTCCGCGCCGCAGACGGATGCTGTGCTGAATGCCTTGACGGAAGCTGTCTCCATCATCACGGGGCTCCCTGGATCAGGGAAGACCACGTCCCTTCGCATGGCCCTGATGCTGATACAGGAGACAGGGGTGCATCCCCTGGTGGTAGCCCCCACGGGCATCGCGGCGAAGCGCGTGGAGAGCGTTACCGGGGTGCAGGCGTCCACGATCCACCGGGCGTTCAAGGCTCGCGGGATCGACGCCAACGATGGGCGGGAGGTTACCTATGCTGGGGTCGTTGGGTCGAACACCGACGTGTCCGTGTCCGACGGGTCGGACGAGGAGTGGGGGTTCGGCCCGGACAACCCTCATCCGGCCGAGGTGGTGGTGATTGACGAGAGCTCGATGGTGGACCAGGCGGTGCTGTACCGGGTGCTGACGTGTACCCGCCCGGACTGCCGTCTGGTGTTCGTGGGGGACGCGGCCCAGTTACCCTCCGTGGGCCCCGGGAACGTACTGCGGAACCTGATCTCATCGGGCATGTTCCCCATGGTGTCCCTTACCGAGATCTTCCGGCAGGCGGACACGAGCCCCATCATCACGGCGGCCCACGACATCTTCCATGGGGATATACCCGATGCGCCCCAGGGTTCGGATTTCAGCCTGATCCCGATGGGGGACGAGGACGCGATCCTCAAGGAAGTTCTGGACAGGGCCATGGATCTCTACGAACAGCGGGAGAACTTCCAGGTACTATCCCCGCGACATGCCGGGACTCTTGGGGTCACGAACATCAACACCCGTCTCCGGGCCTTGATCAACCCCGCGCAGCACGGTCTCCTCGAAGTCACCGTGTCCGGTGAGATCCTCCGTGAGGGAGACCGCATCATCGTTTGCAAGAACGACTACAAGCTCGGGGTCTACAACGGGGACGTGGGCAAGGTCTCCCGCATCGACAAGAATGCCAAGATCATCGAGGTCAAGATCCACGGGCCCCCCGTGGTGATCGTGCCCATCCCACTATCGAAGGCCCGGACGCTTCTACGTCTGGCGTACGCTGTGACGGTCCATCGTTGTCAGGGCCTGGAGTATGACATGGTGGTAATGCCGCTGGTCGAGAACTTCGCCCACCAGCTACAGCGCAACCTGTTCTACACGGCGATCACCCGCGCCCGGAAGCGGGTCATCCTGATCGGACATCACCGGGCGATGGTTCGTGCGATCCTCAACAACCGCGAGGATGCCCGGAACACGTTGCTCACTGAGCGACTCCGTTCAGGAACTTGATGACTTCCTCCAGCTCTTCGTTGACGTGTCCAAGGTCACCAACGTAGCCCCAGTTCCTTGGGTCTGTGGCTTGCCGACGGGCCTCTAACACCAGGGCTTTCTTCAGCTCGTCAATGAGCTTCTGGGTGACCTTCAGCTTGGACTGGAACTCCACGTTGGCGTCCTTGGCGGCGGTCTTCCCATTGAGCAGGGGTAGGATGTGGGGGCGGAGTTCGGGCTCCTCGTGAGCCAGATGGATCATTTTCGATCGCAGGTTCATGCTCGTGGGATTCTATAGGAACCCCACCGTTCGCGGGCGTAACACCCTGGGGAAAGGGTGGAAAGACACATGGACAAGGCCGAGATGAAAGCTCTCGTAGCTCGCGTGAAGGCGGGGCTCAGGGTCACGAAGGTGGTGGCGACCCGCAGCATCAAGGGCAAGTACGGGGACACCTTCGTGGGGTTCTCGGCTGCGTGGAACAGCGTGCAGGAGGACGGTGGCCAGAATCTCGTCAATGCCGGAGACGACACCGACGAGGCCAAGACCCTGACCGGGATGACGATGGAGGAGGCCGTCGTGGCATCGTGCATCGTCGCCCGCGAGGCTGACATCGCTGCGTACCGCAACGCGGCAGCCGGGGGCAACATCTCGAAAGACCATGCGGACAATGCCATCGCAGGCATCCGGTCGAACTACTCGAAGATGATCGTCCAGGCCCTCGGGGTAGCGTCCGATGCCTCGAAGCAGGAACCCGATGCCAAGTGACCACCCGCCGCCGGTCGGGCCCGACCCGGCCGTGGCACCGGAGCGGATCGACTCCCTGTATGAAGCCCTCAAGGCCATGCAGGTAGATCTCGATGCCGACCCGCTGGAGCTTGGTCCGAAGCGGTTGAACGAGAAGATCGCGGCCTGCCGGGGGATGTTGTCCCGTTGCGAGAAAATCTTTCTCGACGTGTCCCAGTCCCTGCACTACTACAAGAGAGAATTGCGACGGACCACGGCTGATTTCAAGCTGGCAATACGGGAGTTGCTCACGAACGACCCCGAGGTCCGTGCAGGGCGGAACGTCACGGACCGAGAGGCCATTGCTACCACCAAGCTGCGGAACGAAGCCGAGGAGATCGACCGGCTGACATCGTGCGTTGAGGAGCTCGAAACCGTCCAGATGGTGATACGGACCAAACGGACGGACCTGAAAGACATCCAGGGGCGTTTGCGGGATCAGCTCAAGGTCTGTCAGGAGGAGCTCGGCCTGGGGGGGCACTGGGGCCGGTCGATGCCTCCCCGGCGCAAGACTGAAGAAGATCCCGCCCAGGCGTCCGTCAACGCCCTGATGGATCAGGTGATGGGCCCCGATGGGTTGCCGGGGGTTGAGGACATCACACCCCCATCTGAACCATCTACCGAGGACCCAACCGCTCCACCAGACAAAGCGCTCGAAGCCATACCGGAAGACATCCCCATCCCTGAGGTGAAGCACCCTGACGAACAGGTGTTCACTGACAAGGGTATCGATGAATTGCTATCTACGCTATGAATTTCCCACCCCTGGGGGATCTCCGGGCGTAATGGGTAGAGCGAACAACGTCCTCCACCAATGACACAGTTCGCGGAAGGATTCAGGGTCATGTCCAACGGAAACAGCAGCTACATGGAGTTCGGGTTCGGGGAGAACGACGACAAGGTCGGTATCAAGGGCAAGAGATTCAAGGCCAAGGAGGGCGAGACCTACCGGATCTCGTTCGTCTGGTGGCCGGATCTTGAAACCGGCAAGCCCAACCTGGATGCTGCAACCCCAAGGTTCATCGGCTGCAAGCGGCTCTACATCCAGGGCGTCGGCTACCTCATGGACAAGGGCCCCGAGTACGTGAAGCTCGCTGGAGGCAGCCCGTCCAAGATGCAGGTTGCCACGGTCATCTGCAAGTGGCCCACGGACTCGAAGGGGAACCTCGACAAGGCGCGGTTCGCGTCGGGCGATTTCGAGATCAACTCGTGGGTGATGAGCACCGACAAGTACCGCAGCATCGAGGCGCGGCACAAGGAGTTCCCCCTCGGGCACCACGACGTGACCCTGACCTGTACGGACACGCAGTACCAGAAGATCGACATCTCGCCCTGCCGCGAGAGCCTGTTCAGGAAGATCATCGAGAAGGACGCGGTCCGCGCGAAGGCGATCATCGATGACGCCATCCAGGTTGCGAAGGATCTCCCGCGAGACCTCGCCCAGGACCTGTCGCTGGACCAGATCCGTGAGCGGCTCGGCAAAGGGGGCCCCGGCCCGACCGGCGGGAGCGTGGTGTCCAACAACTCCGCCGACTTCGACGGGATGCTGGACGACATCCTCAAGACCTAGAAGTGGGGCGCAACCCTGTCTGAGGGCTTTGGCTCCGGGGGGTTGCGTTCTATAGGGGGCCACGGTACACAACGTGGCCCCTGCCTACGGTGGAGGAGCGGACGGGATGTCTGCCTGGGGCCCTAAGCCCCGGAGCCTGAGTAGCGGAACCACCCCGAGCTAGCCGGGGCCGCGAGGGGGGCTGTGGTTCAATTCCACCTCTGCCGACCATGAAAGTGCTTGGCCTGGATCCTTCACTTACGGGTTACGGGTGGGCACTGCATGACACCACAGCCACTGGACCTGCCAGGTGCATCGCACGGGGGCACCACGGGACACCAGCCAGCATGGTGTTCGTGGACCGCTACGTGTTCATGCGGGAAACGCTCAAGGCGTTGATCCAGACACACCAGCCCGACAAGGTTGGGGTTGAGTCTCCTCCGTTCGGGGCGTCCTACTCCGAGGGGATGTACGGGCTGTTTCTGTACACGAACGAGGCGCTGCGGGAGGCCCGGTGCGACGTGGTCTACTTCACGCCCCCCCAAGTCAAAGCACACGCCCGGGAGTTCCTGAAGCGTCCCGAGCATTGGGATATGAAGAAGCCCGACATGGTAGCGGCTGCGAAGGCAGACACGGCGACCAAGAAGGCTTGGAACCACAACGATGCCGACGCCTACATGGTAGCAAAGCTGGCGGGGAGGTTCTGGTGTTATCAGGAAGGGCACCTTGTGGACGCAGACCTCACGCCGGTCGAGTATCAATACTTTGCTCGAACCCACACGTTCACACGGGGAAAACGTGCGGGACAGACTGAGAAAACAGGAATCGTCTTCCGTGAAGACGACAGGTTTTTCCGGTGGTCGTTGCTACCCCCTTCGGGCGTAAATTCTGTCCACTCTTCTACGGGAGGATGACTCATGCCAGCCAAGAAGTCTGTGACGACAACGCCCAAGGAACAGAGGGCTCTACCGAAGGCCACCACCGGCAAGATCAGCCCCCTGACGAGAGCCCGAACGGCGTTGAAGTCTATTCTCAAGGGGGAGGATCACGTCGTCCCTTTGTCCGAGGATCTCTTTCGGCAGTCCATTCCGCACATCCCCACCGGGTCCATCATCGTGGACTACGCAGTCGGGGGGAAGCCCAACGCCAACGGGGTGTCCCCGTGTCCCGGTATCCCTCGCGGGCGCATCACCCAGCTTTACGGGAACAACAGCGCCGGGAAGACCACCCTGGCCCTGACGGTCTGTGCTACGGTCTGTGCCGCGGGCGGGACGTGTGCCTACATTGACTGGGAGCACGAGGTTGAACCCCGGTACGCCCGCACCCTGGGGGTTCCGATTGATGACGAGGCCCACTTCATCCTCGTCCAGCCGGACACGCTGGAAGAGGGCATGAAGGCGATGATTTTGTTCATCTCGGAGGGGGTGGACCTGATCGTCCTCGACTCGGTGGGAGCAGGCATCCCCGAGGTCATCTGGACCCGGGGGGTGGAGGAGGAAGGCAACCAGACCCGCCCCGGCCTGGTCGCCGCGAAGTGGTCGGAGTTCCTCCCCAAGGTCAAGTCCGCGATGAAGAAGTCGGGAACGACCGTGCTTGCCATCTCCCAGCTTCGCAAGACCATGAACTCGATGGGTAGTGCTGGTGGGCCGGACAGCGCCCCACAAGGTGGTGAAGCCTGGAAGTTCTACACGTCCGTCAGGATGATGCTGCGGGTGTTCCAGAAGGAGAAGGCCAAGCAGTTCGACCCGCTCACCGGCAAGATGGAAGACCGGGTGGTGGGGATCATCGTCGTCCTGAAGATGGAAAAGTGCAAGGTGTCTGACTCGGTCAACAACGAGTACAAGTTCTACCTCCGGTCTGGGTTCGGTATCGACAACGCCCGGTCGGTTGTGGAACTCGCCATTGCCCACAAGATCATCACCAAGGGTGGGGCATGGTACGAGTGGCCTGCGGCCCCTGGTGGTACCCCGTTGCGGGCCAACGGGATGGAGGCTCTGCTCAAGTCCATCCGAGTCGATCCGAAGATCCTGAAAGCACTGTTCGACCAGGTGACGCCGAAGCTCATGGCGATCCATGTGGCGAACACCCAGGTGGATGACACCCCCGAGGATGGCCCGAGCGAGGAAGACATCGATGAGTTGTTGTCCATCGTGCCTGGCAACACGATGAAGCAGGCCCTGGCGGAAGCCGCGGCCGAGGAAGATGCCGCCGAAGAGGTTGAAGCCCCCGCGTAAGGTACAACGTGACCGTCCGCATCAGGGTCCGTGGGTACCAATCCATTGCTGACGCCGAGATCGAGGTGTCTGGCCTGACTGTAGTGACAGGCCAGAACAACAGTGGGAAGTCGGCCCTCATCCGTGCCGTCCAGGGTACATTCACCAACGCCAGGGGCACAAGGTTCGTCCGAAACGGACGGGACCAATGCACCGTGGACGTGGTCTTCTCCGATGGGCGCAGCGTGACATGGGAGAAGGGAGATGGGGGGCCCTGTTACAAGGTAGACGGGAAGACCCTCAACAAGGTCGGTCAGGGAGTGCCCCCGGAGGTCGAAGCCCTCGGGGTAGTGCCCATCACTGCTGCTGGTCGTGATATATGGCCGCAGTTCGCGCCGCAGTTCACAGGACAGGTGTTCCTTCTTGACCAGCCCGGGTCCGTCCTCGCGGAGTCTATCGCGGACGTGACCCGGGTTGGGGTCCTCAATGAAGCCCTCCGGCAATCGCAGTCCGACCGTAGGACCAGCACATCCGAGCTCAAGGTACGGCAGGCCGACGTGTTGCGCCTGGAGGGGATCGATGCCGGGTTTGCTGGGCTTGATTCCGTCCAGACCATGGTGACCGAGGCCGAAACCATGGATGCCGCCGTGGATGGGTTGCAGGATCAGGTGGGGGACGCCCGGACCTTGCGGGATGAACACCGCGACCTGGCGGCCACCACGGGGTTCCTGGACCCCGTTCGGGCGATGTCTGTGCCTGACGGGGTGGCGACTATCCAGTCGGGGATGGACGAACTGGAAGGGCTGCGGGCCCTGTCAGGGAAGATGTCCGAAGCTGTAACGGTCCTGGCAAGCATATCCCCCGTGGCTGGGATCAAAGTGCCCGATGTGGGCACCAAGACTCCCCGGATGGCCGAGGCCCTGACTATCCTGGCCAGCATCCGTGATCAAATGAGACCACTAGAGGTCATCATCGCGGACGGGGTAGACCTACGGGGTGTGGTGTCCGTACCTTTGCCCGACGTGGATGATGTGCGGACAGGGGTGTATGACCTGGATGATTCCAGGCAACTACAGGAATCCATCATCACCCAGACAAAACTGGTAGGGAACCTGACCTTGGAGATCGAGACTGTCACCAACAACTACGAGCAGGCTGCCCATGATGTAGACGCCATTCTTGACGAGGCTGGTACCTGTCCTATCTGCGGACGCGGGTAGAGGTGTTTGCATGAGGAACCTGTTGATCCTGTTCATGTTCGCCCTGGTTGGCTGCCCGTGCAAGCAGACGGGCGTGGAATACCCTGCAACTCCCTGCGCCAACGGCGCTTCGACGTGCATCAACAACCGCCCCTACGTTTGCGGGGATGGTGTGTGGCGGCCGGTGGGCACCGTGTCCTCGTGTGCCGAAGTCGGTGGGGTGTGCTGCGTGGACCGGGAGTCCGGCGTCCATGCTTGCGTGACCCAGGAACACTGTGCGCCAACCGACGCTGGCGTGTCCGCAGACGTGATCACGGGAGGCTAGGACCATGGACGACCTGAAGACTGTGGCTGTTGAGTTCCAGAACCATATGACCGGCCAGATCGGTTTCGTCGTCACCGCCAAGGAGACCAGCGACATCATGCGCGCCGTGGCGACAGGGATGGACCTGGCCACGCACGTCACGTCGGGGATCCCTGCGGGCAACGACTTCATGGAGAAGTACGCGACCACCCTCGGGAAGGAAGTGTACATCCCCAAGTCGATCCGCGACAACCCGCTCTCGCTGATCGACGTGCTGACCCACGAGGGGGAGCACGTCCTCCAGTACAAGGCCACGGGTGTCGAGTTCGTCTGGTTCTATGGCACCGACCAGGCAGCTCGCGCGCAGTTCGAGGCCGATGCGTACGCCGCCGGGATGGCTACCCGGACGTGGCTGACCGGCAAGGTGCCGTCGAACACCCTGTCGTGGGTGCTCGACTCACTGGTCAAGGGCTACCACCTTCGTCCCGAGGACCGGAAGTACGCCGAGACGGCCATGAAGTCCCACCTCGCCAGCCTCAACTCGGGCATCTACGGGATGACCCCATCCGGTCGCATGGCGGTCAAGTTCTTCGAGTCGAAGTACCCGCAGCTCAAGGGCACCATCATCGGTTGACCCAGGCGTAACCCTTCCGTGTGGTACTTCTACGGGCGCAAGAAGAAGATCATTGCGTCCTACCCACGTCCGGTACACCCCACCATCATCGAGCCTTTCGCCGGATCTGCGTCCTACGCCCTGCATGAGGATAACTGGCGTCGGCGGGTGATCATCATTGAACGTGACCCGCAGCTTGCAGCCTTGTGGCGGTGGGTGATTCAGGAAGCTACCGAGCTGGATATCCGTGGGTTTCCTGATCCTGTTCCTGGGGAACAGACCCCTCATCTGTTGCACATCCTCCATTCTGCCAGCAAACGGTGGTGGCAGTACAACAAGTGTGGGGTGACGCCTCAGTTGATCTCTGCGTGGGAAGCCAGCAAGCCCTACATGGCCTCGTGTATCCGCAAGGTGAAGCACTGGGAGATCATCGAAGGGGACTATTCCCTGGCCCCTGACATCGAGGCTACCTGGTTCATCGATCCTCCGTATCAGGGGGATGCGGGTACGGGATACCGGTTCGGGTCGGATGCCCTGGACTACAAGGTGCTGGGGGAATGGTGCCAGGGTCGTCAGGGACAGGTGATGGTATGTGAAGGGGCTGGAGCAGTGTGGCTACCCTTCCAGCCTCATCGGACCCTGCAAGCCGCTGCTGGGAAGATCAGCGGGGAAGTGCTGTACACGAATTTCTTCATTGACGAAGGCAACGTGCTGGAATTGTTCGAGGCGTAACGTCCATCATGGTGACACTTGTGTGGCGCACGGACGCCCATCTGTCCGACGACACCCCCCGGTCACGCACGGACGACTGGGCCGAGACGGTCCTGCGGAAGCTGACTGCTGTGGGGGTCATCGCGAACCGGGTAGGTGCCCATGCCGTGCTCGACGGGGGGGACTTTTTCAACATCAAGTCCCCGGTGAGGAACTCCCACGCCTTGATCCGTCGGGCCATTGAGGTCCATCGGGCGTATCCGTGTCCGGTGTACACGACCGTGGGCAACCACGATTGCGTGTACGGGGACTACTCGTACTTGCCGCAGCAACCTCTTGGTGTTCTCTTCGAGGCGGGTACGTTCCAGCGCCTTTACGACCAGCACGAGGCGGTATTCACCGCTCGGGGGTCCAACCGTTTGATGCCACTTACCACGGTGCGGGTGGTGGGGGTGCCTTACCATGGGGTGTCCTACAACCTGGACCGGTTGAAGGCGATCACCAAGGGGGACGAGGACTATCTTGTGGTAGTCGCACATCTTCTTGCATCCCCGACGCACTCGACCATGTTCGAGTCGGAAGATGTCCTCCGGTACGACACCCTGGACAGCTACCCCGACGTGGACGTGTGGTGTTTCGGGCACTGGCACAAGGATCAGGGGATCGGGCATACTCCTGCGGGGAAGCCCGTGGTGAACGTGGGGAGCCTGACACGAGGGGCACTATCCGAGGACCACATCGACCGGGTGCCGTGTGTGGTGGTGCTGAAGTTCGATTTCGGGGGGGTGTCCATCCAGAGGGTTCCAATCCCGTGCGCCTTGTCCAGTGATGTGTTCGACCTGGTGAAGCACGACAAGGACAAGATCCAGCAGACCATGATCGAGGAATTTGTGGATCACCTGTCGAAGACCTTTGCTCCGTCATCCCAGAAGGACTTGTCTGATGTCGTTCGGGGCATCCCTGGGGTGCCAGAGAGTGTTCGCGAGCGCACCATCGACTACATTGAAAAGGCTGGCGGGCGGTAGAGTTCCCCCACTGTGAGGAATCAGTTCCATTTGTACTGGAGTAACATCGAGGCCTACGAGGCCTGCCCCCGTTCGTTCCTCTGGTCACACGGCTGGGGGACCATCGACCTTGGACGAGGACCAGGGAGATCAAAGCTGAAACCTGAGCAGGACAGCGAGCATCACGCCGTCATGGGGATCGTGCTGTCCTCGGTCATCCAACACCTGTACAACGACGAGTTGTGGAGGGACCCCCCAACGCTGCCTGACCGGATCACCGAGATCGTCAACCGGGAGTTCACCCTGGTTCTCGGTGAGAAGAAGGTAGATTGGGCCAAGGCCCCACCAAGGTACGAGATGCTCGAAGTGTGCCTGAAGGGATCCATGGGCTACCTGAAGACGATGAAGGCGAACAGGCTTCTTGGGCCTTATGCGAAGTCCGAGGTGGACCTGACGGCATGGGTGGACCAGTACACGCCCATCGCCGGTAGGCCCGACATCATCATCCGTCGGGACGACACGGGGGTGATGATTCTCGACGGGAAGAACTCTCTCTCCCCTGGGAAGTACACCAACCCGGACCAGCTTCGGTGGTACGCGCTCTGTTTCTTCCTGGCCTACAGCGTCATGCCCAGTCGTCTGGCGTTCTGCTACTTCCGGTATCCAGACGGGTCTCCTCCGAGGGACCACCCAGAAGGTCAGCCCTGGACTGGCCTGGTGGACGTGCTGTTCAACCGGGATGACATGAGGGCGTTGGGAGTCCGCGCGAAGGAAACCCACCGGTCGATGCAGAAGGAACTGTTCGACCCGAGGCCTTCACCCAAGAACTGCCGGTTCTGTGACTACCGGGCGGTATGCGATGTGGCTCACCAGCCTAGTTCCAGGAAATCGAAGGACCTCACCCTCGAAGAGGGGACTATCGAACATGCGATCTCGATATCGGATGGGATGTTAGATTTGGGTCTGGGGCAATTTTCGGGCGTAACATCCAAGCCATGACTGCCACCCATCATCATGCCGACCTGAAGGTCCGGTTGGAGGCTGCGGTCCGGCGGCGGGACGAACTCGCCCAGAAGCGCCAGCGGCTCCTGGGCAGGTTGGAAGAGGCTGAGCGTGCCTTGGAAGACCTCCGGGGGAAGTGTCGGGACAGGAACATCGACCCGGACGACCTCGATTCCGTGATTCACACGCTGGAAACCAACCTCGAAAGATCCATTGCCACGTTGGAGTCCAAGCTCAACGAGGTCGAACAGGCCCTGGAACCTTTCACCAACAGGAAAGCCACATGAACATCAACAGCACCGATCTCGAAAACGCACTGAAGGTGGTGAAGACCACCGTGGGTTCATCCTCTGACATCGCATCGCACTACGTCTTCCGGGCGCGTAATGGCGGACTGGAGGTGTTGTCCTACGACGGGCGCACGTTCTCGTCGTGTGCGATCTTGCACGTCACCACGACCGACACCCTGTCGTTCACCGTTGAGGCCCGGCGTGTCACCATGCTGATGGAGTCCGTGGGCCCCAACCAGGTGCTCGACGTGACTGTGGACGAGAGTGAGGTGGCGGTGAAGACCGCCCGTGGCAAGACCCTGTTTTCCTCCCTCGATCCATCCCTGTTCCCCTACTGGGACGACGCGCTGTCCGGGGCGAAGGTCACGGCGAAGATCCTGTCCGACCGGTTGCGCGCGGCTTTCAACCACGCCAAGCAGTTCATCTACGACCAGGAGGCGAAGGCCCCGCACCTGTGTGTCGCTGAGTTCCGCAACGGCGTCCTGCACAGCACCGATCAGATGGCCGTGAGCCTGGTGAAGGTGCCGGGGATGGAGAACTCGGCCCTGCGGGTGTACGTCAAGGACCTCGGCAACGTGCTGTCGTTCCTGGACACGGTCAAGGGCGATGACGTGGAGGTGATGGAGTCCGATCGGGCGGTCTTCCTTCGCCGGGCCGATGGGGCGGTGTTCGGTGAGACCATGTTCCCCCACCGTTTTCCAGACATCAACGTGAACTGGGATCTGGTGGACGACCAGACCTGGGAGATCAACCAGGAGGAGTTGCTCGCCGGGATCAAGTTCCTTCAGTCGGGTGCCCGGCTGGATGAGCCCAGGGTGAGGTTCCAGCGCAAGGACAACGAGCTCAGCCTGGCGATGACCAGCGTGTCTGGCAAGCCTTTGCCGTTGACCATGCCGCTGTCCGAAGTGTCCGTGAAGGAGGATGGGGTGAAGGACCTCCCCGTGTTCGCCATCACGGACGCCTACATATCCAAGATGCTCAACGGCAACAGCAGCCAGAAGATCCGTATGGGCGTCAGCAAGAAGGGCGCTGGCGGCTGGGTGCGCCTGCGGGACAACCGTGGACTGGACACGTACCTGACCACGGTCGCATGGCTCAAGAACGCCTGAGAACTCTGACCGGGTCGCTACGGGTCGCCCAGGGACGGCGGGAAGAGATACGTCGGTCCCTGGGTGAAGCCCGTTCTGCCGTCAAACGGATCGAGGAAGAGTCCCAGCTTCTCGATCACGTTGCCGCCTTGCTCCACGTCCTGATCGACGGTGAACTCACCGATGGCGTGAAGGCCATCGAGGCCCTCCAGTCCGAAGGTGTCAGGGTGGTTTTCCCGGACCAGGACATTCAGGTACGGGCCGATGTGGAGGTGTCCCGCGGGAAGGTCAACGTCACCCTGGTCACCACGGAGCGCAAGGAGAACGGTGACGTGGTGGAAGGATTGTCCCTGGACGGCTTCGGTGGCGCTGTTGCCACTGTTCAGGGGATTCTTCTCCGTCTTGCCATCATCTTCCGCCGGAACTTGCGGCCCGTGCTATTTCTCGATGAGACCTTGCCTGCCTTCGATACCAAGTACGTCCACACGATGGCGGCGTTCCTGAAGACTCTTTGCAAACGCATGGGCGTAGATATCCTTCTCGTCACCCACAATCCTACTTTGGTAGATGCTGGTGACCGGGCGTATCGTATCAAGCGCGACAAGGGTGCCGCCACGTTCCAGAGGATCACAACATGAAGTCTGAGGGACAGGTCCGGCACAAGCTCCAACAGGTGACGTACCGGCACTTGCAGCGGGCCATTCGTACGGCCTTGTCTCGCCGTCCAGAGAACTGCGTACACAATCAGGTGGTGCGGTTGCCCAAGGGCGAGATGCGGTTCTGCGACCTTCGCGGGGAGGACTGTGGTTCCTATGTTCCTTGTGATGAGAACCACGGGGGGATCGACCAGGCAGCACGCTGCATCGACTTCGTGCGGGTCAACACGAAGGAGTCCGTGAAGGGGGATTTCGAGGTCTTCCTGAAGACGGCGGACATGGCAACCATTGCCGTCGAGTACCCGGACATCGTGGCCCTGTTGTGGGTACTTGATGTCGGTGGGGCTGACGTGGTGACCGACATGGACCTGTCCGTGGATCCTGATACTGACCCGCATCTGGCATCCCCCGAACCCCCGCCACGTCAGGCGGGGGACCCTTCCACGGAGACGTGACATGCTACTGGCGGAAGTGAAGATGGACGGGGATGTCAAGGGTACGCCCATGTTCGTGGAGGTACCCGTCCACAAGGATTCCGCCCCGTACCTGGTCATGTCCAACAAGAAGGGAATGCTCTGGATCGATAGGTGCTTCGAGCACGGAGTGGTCAGGTCGGCCCTGCTGAAGACCCCATGGGCCGATGTGAAGGCTGCCACGTTGCTGGAGATCGTCCGGGCCGTTCGTGACCGTGGGATCGGGCGGAATTGGGGGAACGTGTTCCCCTACGACCCCCAAGGTATCAAAGCCGCCAGGGCCTACTTGAAGTCCTATGATCTCGATGACACCGATTTGTTGACCAGTGACGGGCACCCCTTCGTACCTGAGGGTTCTGCCGTCATCGTCCCCAAGGACCGTTCCTACCTTGGCATCGTGGCCATGTGGGGTGATGTCCATACGGTCGTGGTCCACAACCCTGCCCGCGGGATGGCGGTGTTGGGGGCCTGGTGACTCCGATCGCGGAGTGGCTGGGGGGGCACATTGCTGCCCTGAGTCTGTCCGAGGACTGTGAGGGCTACCTGCTCGGGCGGGGTGCCAGCCCCGAGTCCATCGCTCGTCTGGGTATCCGGGAGTGGGCCCCTGCACCCACGGACACCCCTGACACCGAGTTCAAGAAGCGGTACGGCCCCCGGGGTGAGAAGCTCGACGGGATGGTGGTGATCCCTATCCGGGGCCCCACGGGCACGTTTCTCGGGATGGAAGCCAGGTCCCGTTTCGAGAAGCGGGTGACCGACTTCCGGGTACCCGAGGCTGGCTGGAACCCTTTTGCCATCAACCTTCCCCGCGTTGCCGAGGCCATGTGGAATGGGGGTTCCGTGTGGGTTTGCGAGGGCATCTACGACTTGTGTGCTCTCGACTGGTGCATCCCTTCGACTGATGCCACCCTGGCGACGCTGCGTGCCGGGATGGGCAAGGATGTGGTGGGGTTCTTCTCCCGGCTCTGTACCGGCACCGTGTACATGGTCTACGACAACGACGAGACGGGGCGCAAGGCCACCTACGGATGGACGGATGGCGTATCAGGGAAACATCGGATGGGGGCCATCGACCTTCTCACCAAGGTCGGGGTGAAGGCCGTGGACTACCGCTACCGAGGCAAGGATCCTGGCGATGTGTGGCTGAAACGGGGACTGGATGGTCTGCGGGCGACCTTCCGGTAGCTTCCCTATCCTCATTGGGAGGACATGAGCACCCTGCGTTCTCGTCTGATCCATCTGGCCCACGAGAATTCCGAGCTTCGGCCGCATCTTCTTCCACTGCTGAAGGAAGCCGCGAAAGAGAAGTGGCCTCGTGCCATGGCCGAGGCCGAACGGGACCGCCAGCGTGGGGTGATGACGGGTGGCGAGTACAGTGACCTCGTGAAGGAGGTCCAGAACGCCAAGTCCGAGTCCGATGCGTTCAGTATCATCTCCAAGTACCGTCGGATGAGAACGGCGATGGCGGCCCCCCACACGTTCAAGGTAGGAACCATCCTCGTGTCGATGTGGGGCTACGACCAGACCAACATCGACTTCTACGAGGTGATCGCCGTTCCGTCCCCGAAGTCGGTGGTCATCCGCCAGTTGCACAAGACCGTGCTGAACCCTGCTACAAGGCTTCGGGACGGTACTGAGAAGGTGATGCCTGTCCTGGGTTCATACCGGGGACCGCCGATGCGGAAGGTCCCCGGTAGTGGGGGGGTGGTGAAGATCGACAGCTTTTCTTCCGCTGTCGAGTGGGAAGGAGAGCCTGAGCATCAGACTCCGGCCGAGCTCGGTCACTGAACCTGTCTGCTCCTGTTCCGTCTACCCCCGTCCTGTCTTCTATCGTTCCCTTCCTGTTTACCCTAAGTGCCCGATGTGACCGGGAATACCGGCCATTGGCGTAAGGTACAGCCATGACTCCAGAAGCCATCATCACCGCAATTCTGGCCTTGTTCCCGCACATGAGTGGCCATAACCGGGCCTGCATCATTCAGCGTCAGGAGCAGATCGTTCAGCAGCTCTACGAGGCATCCCAGCCTGTTTCTCCCGGGGCCCCCGTGCCGCCTGTGGAACTGACCGCTGCGGTCGCCTTCGCAGAGACGCACCTGGGGTGCGACCACAATGAGGGGGGTGGTTGGGGGGCCCCCGTTTCCAGGGTTCGTCGTCATGTTGCTGGAACACACGTCCATGCCGTCCGTGTGTTGTCCCGGGGCTACGATGTCTGCGGTGACTGGGACCACTCCGTGATGAGGTTCCGCACAGGTCTGTGCCGCCCACAGACCAGTCCGAGCCTACATGTGAGATTCGTCGGTGTCCGCTACTTGCACACCATCCACTCGATCATTGCCAGGATGCGCCGCCACCACCAACGGAACAACATCGCCTATCACAGCACCCAGACATGGGGGGGCAGTGACGTGTTCATGGGGAGTGGTGTTCATACGGCCGGGAGTCCCTGACCGGGCGTAACATCCCCATGGCGATGTTCGAGAACGATCCGGTTGACATCGTGTGGGACGTGGATGAGGGCACGATTCGCATCGGGCCCGACTTCGAGGTCACCGTTCACGAAGAGAAGATCGCGGAAAAGCTGGTGGACTACCTGTTCAAGCTCGGTGTGGCCGTCCGCTACGAGAAGGTCGGGTAGGCCCGGCACGCTCCCATAGCTCAACTGGCAGAGCTGCGAGACTTCAAATCCGCGGGTTGGGGGTTCGACTCCCCCTGGGGGCGCCACGGTTATTCTTGTATGCGGCCATGATACTGTTATGGCCAACACCCTTCGATCCAAGATCATCAGGCTCGCCTACACGAAGCCCGAGTTCCGTGGGCACCTCCTGCCGCTGCTGAAGACCGCAGTAACCAAGGAAATCGGGGGGATCACCCTCATGGGGCCCGGGGGAGTGTACGGGAGATCCCAGTTCGGGTGGCAGGATTCCCTGATCTTGTACTGGGATGCCCCGGTGCTGACCTTCGAGCACGCCTCCTACCACGAGTTCTCCGAAGAACACCCGAGGTACGGCGAGTCCGAGACGAAGAAGAAGGTCGTGGACACCTACCCCATCAGTGATCCCAGGGATCTCGCCAAGGTGATTGCCGAGATCAAGGGCTACGCCAAGGCCCTGCCCGGGGTGAAGCTCAACCCGGCCAAGTTCCGATGGACCAACGGCAAGCAGGGATTGACCATCCAGAACATGGTCCTTGCTACCCTGGGGACGATCTAGGACAGTAAGGGAAGGCCCCTGGTGACCTTCCGTGTGGCTGGGTGGGGGCCCAGGACCAGAACGGTGGTCGAGTCATCAAGGTCGGGCTCCCGGAACGTGGCGGTAGGAATCCCGTACATCTCGGCCTGGTCCTGCACTTCCACCAGGTGGGCCTCGTCCCGGGCACCAAGGATGGCCACCGTGTTGGAGGCATTCCTCCACGCTCGGTAGTCGTCCGGGTGGGCCTCGCTGAACTCATGGGCACCATGGACCGCCTGAGCGACCCTGGAGCCCGGAGGAAGGTCCCCCCGGACGATCACGCACAGGCGGGGCGTGGTCATCCTGCCACCCGCTGGGCGACCCTGATGGAGGTGTTGATGAATGCCTGCCGTTTCGCCTCCCGTTTGGCCCGTGCCTTGGCCTCACGGCCCATGCGCCAGGTCTTGCGGGCCTCGGTCTCGGGCACGGCCAGCCAGGCGCTGAGCTCCTCCATGGTGATGACTCGGGGGGCGGGCGGCTGCGAGGTGGTCTCCGGGGAGATCGCCTCGGCCACCTTGTTCACGACCTTCTCCAGCAAGGTCTTCTCGGGCACGGGGGCGGGACGGTACAGGTAGGTCAGGAGCTTGGCCAGCTCCTTGATGAACACCTTGTCGTGGTGCCCCATGCTGTCGAACAGCGGCCGGGCCGTGGGTTCGACGTGGCGGTAGGGCCTGTCACACACGAAGGCATAGGCCAGGTTCGCCATGCGGGCTCGATGCCCGTAGCCGTTGACCTGGGCGGACTTGAAGAGGGTGTCGGCGGTGGAGCCGTAGGGGAGGATGATGGCGGAACGGATCTCTTGGAAAAACATGCTGCGGACTCCTGGTGTGAGACGTTTGGACTTGGGCGTTGGTGGAGGCCAGTCCGTCTCGGGGGTCCGCGTGCGCCGTGGATTCAGAGAAAGTGTTCCATCTGGGTGGCCCTATCGTAATACACCTTACGATCTTGTCCAGGCCCTTTTGGGCGTAAGGTGATCCCGAACCCAAACGGGAAGGAACAACCATGGCAGTGGACATGTGGGAAGCGGGCAAGGATGTGTGGGCCATCGCCCAGGACCTGATCTCGAAGTACCACTCCAACCTTGCGTTGGTGGACAAGGAAATCGCGATCATCTTCCGCGGGAAGGCCAGCAAATCCGGCGGTCAGGTGATCCTGGGCACGTCGAAGAAGGCGAGCCCGCTGTTCAAGGTGCTCGGCAAGGGCGAGTACAAGTTCATCATCGAGATTGCCGGGGACGAGTGGCAGACGCTTTCCGACGAGCAGCGGGTGGCCCTGATGGACCATCTCCTGTGCGCCTGCAAGGTGGAGGAGGACGAGAAGTCCGGTGATGTGAAGTTTTCCATCGCATCGCCCGAGGTGTCGTTCTTCTGGGACGAGCTCAAGCGCCATGGGGACTGGCGGACCAGGCCGCAGCAGGAGGACGCCAACGCCATGAACGTCGAGTCGGTCATCTCCATGGTGTCCGATGACGGGGGCAACGATGAACAGGCCAAGGCTGACAAGGGCAGCAAGAAGAAGTAGGTAGTGATGAGCCGGTCCCATCCGACCATCTACTTCGTGCAGGAAACTCCCCCCAACGGCCCGGTGAAGATCGGGTTCACCGGGCGACGGGTGAAGAACCGGATGGCGGAAGGGCAGACCTTCGTACCCAAGGAATTGATCGTCCTGGCCGAGGCCTACGGGACCAAGGAGGATGAAGCCAGGCTGCACCACCTGTTCAGGTTCTACCGTGTCCGTGGGGAGTGGTTCAGCTACGATGCCCCGATCAAGGAGCTCATCGACTACCTGATTTTCGATGAAGGATCACTCCAGACCTGGCTGGAAGGTATGGGGGTTTGACCCGGTTTTCATCCACTAGCCCTGGATTGTCGTGGCGAAGGTAATCACTACCGCAGGGATGACGCCGTTCCAGGTGACCATCGACTACACGGTCTCGGCCATGACTCGGTTCGTCCAGGCCATGGTCAGGACCGGCGCGAAAGTGACAGCTTCCCCGACGAAGGCCCAGATCGGGGGCCAACTGGTCTTCATCGTGTGGCTGAAGCCGATGACTTTTGCGGTCTTCAAGGCCTGGTGCAGGCCCTCAGGGTTCCAGTTCATCGCTGCCGAGGCGATCAAGGTGGACGGGACACTGGACCCGAAGACTAGGACTCCAGCGAGTCCTTGAAGGACTTGAGGGCTGCCCCGGCGTTCGCGGCCAGGGTATTCGCCGTGGATTCCAGCTCGGTGAGCTGGATCGACATCGTTTCGACATCCCCTTCGATCAAGTCCATGATCGCCCAGAACCGCTTCCTGCACTCGACCCCCAGTGCAGCGACGTGCTTGCAGGCGTGTTTCCGTTGCTGGAAGTCCGGGCAAGTGCAGTGAAACCCCTGCTTGGGGTGGAAGGTGATCCGGGTCTGGTAGCCCCCTTCACCTGTAGTGGCAGTGGCGATGACAGGGATGCCGCCGCCATTGCCGGGCAGGAAGGTGGCCTTGATCTGTACCCCTGACACCTTCACGTTCGGGGCCCGCTGTGCCCTGGATGACGGTGTGGCGGCGTCTAGTCGGTCCAGTAGGGTGATCGCATCCTTGGTGTTCCCCATCGTTGCGTTCAGGTTCGCCAGACTGCTGGAGGCCTCTTGGAGTGCGTTCGACATGGCTCGATTTCCCTTACGCCCTGGGACCTATAGGTAAGATGTTGGGCATGGAATTCATTGTTTGTCAGAGGATGCGCGGGGTGCGGCACCTGTTTTCCCGGGTGGGAGGATGAGCAAGTCCCACCAGGCGTTGTTGCTGGACATCCGGCGGAACCTGGAAATCATCCTGAAGCGGGTGGATGATGCTCTGGCGGACGGCTCCCCCAGGAGGATGCAGATTCCCGTGACCCAGTCGTTCCCACAGGGCTATGACTTCCGGGAGGACCCTGACGGGCTGCGGGACGGGATCGGGGAACTTGCCGACCGGGTGCAACAGGTCAGCATGGCTGTTTTCGGGCGTAGGGATGACCTCCATAACGAGATTTGTCTTCGGGCTGCCGAGGCTCGGTTGTTCCAGCTTCAGGCCGAGGAGAATTCTTCCGAGTGGGAGACCGCCGTGGGGATCATCCGCACGTTGACCCGCATTGTCGCAGAGCAACGTCCGGGATTCGTGTATGGATTGTCCTCCGTCCATAACGCCGATTGGGGTAAGAAGATAGAGGACATCCTGGCTGTCTATACCCCTATCCCCCTGGGACATGGTAGCGGGTAGGGTAACTAGAATCCCCGGAAAGGCCGGGGATACACACGGAGGACACACATGAGCACTGGGTACGACATCCGCTACAACATCCTGCGCGACGCCCGTGAGCACTTGCTGGAGGAGTGGCACGCGAAGAGGGAGCTTGCGCGGGAGGCATCCGATACAGACCCCCCGAAACCCGTCAAATTCATTCCCATTCCCACCGCTGATGAGATCAAGAAACTGGCCGAAGAACTCTACGAGTTCGTCCAGTGCAAGGACTAGGGTAGGGTTCTGGGCGAGGTGAATCGCCCATGACCAACATCCAGTCCATCATCATATCTGCCGGAATCACCCTTTTCGTCTCTGCCGTGATCGTCCTGGTGGCCTACATCGGGAGGGTGGTGAAGTCCCACGTTGCAGCTTCCGCCCTGGAGTTCCTGTCCGTGACGGCAGGTAGCCTGGTGGCTGCGGCGATGGAGGAAGTCCGCAACCTGAAAGACCCCCTGAAGCCAGGGTCGTGGACACCTCAGGAAGCCGGGCGCATCAAGGCCGCAGTGCTGGCCAAGCTCCGGTCCCTGGGTGGTGCCGCCATCCAGCAACTCCAGAAGATGCAGGGGTTGACCGTCGAGTCCATCGAGACCCTGCTGGACTCCCTCATCGAGGAACAGGTGGA
>Ga0315295_10000161_pt1 | contig 56216 bp, 53 predicted proteins | sample YL17G14_0_MG_FD_204453 | JGI IMG/M metagenome (GOLD analysis project Ga0315295, IMG submission 204453) | Sediment microbial communities from Yellowstone Lake, YNP, Wyoming, USA - YL17G14_0 | ecosystem: Environmental > Aquatic > Freshwater > Lake > Sediment | place: USA: Wyoming | collected... | reverse complement strand
TGAGCCGAAACTGTCAGCCGGCGGAGAAGGGATATCTTTGCGCTAAAAAATAAAAAAACAAATCATTCCCGTTGACAGCTGACCTCATAGCAGCCCCGCCATCTTCGCCCTTGGCGAGTGGCGGGGTCCTCCCTTTTGCCTGCCCTCCGTCCTGTCCGTCGAAGCCCCTTAGGGGCGAAGTCGGAAGCACGTAGTGCGAAAGAGGGGCATTCCCGCCTTCAGCGGCAATAAACAACTTGCCTTCTTTTGTCGTTTAACGATATACTCCTTCCTTAAGGCCGGAAGAAACAGCTATTGAGGAAGTCACGCCTTCGTCCGTCAACTTTAGCCGTCCGGTTGACGGGCTTTGACCCGGTTTATGCGGCCTGTATAATCATCGTTAGGCAGAAATGCGGAGACGGATTATGACAGGACAGGAACAACAAGGTGAGGGGCCCCCAGCCAACGAATTGCCGGGGCAGGCAAGCGGGGGCATACCGCCTGAGGTGCTCAAGAGCGCGATGAAGGCGTTCAAGAAACGGCTCAAACTCACTGCGCTGGATGACGACTCGAATCTCGGGCGCGGGCCGTTTTCCAGCGGGACTACGGGCGTTTATGCGATACAGCCACCCAGGCAGTTTCCCCCCGAGGTGTGGCAGGAATTGTGCCGGCTGGGTAAACTCCGCGACAGCGGCCACGGAATGTATGAGCTGGCGAAAGAACAACAGGATAACCCCCATCCCCGCTAAAGATACGGACGAACAAAATGGAACATTCTACATTCCTCTTTTTTGACGAAATCCGCAATTGACGCGCAGTGACCTGTCCTCCGACTTGTCCAGCGAAGCGTACCTGTCCGGCGTAGCGAAAGCGCAGACGGAAGCGAAGTTGGAAGCCCCTTAAGGGCGAAGGAGGATGCCGGGGTTCTTTTCTCTTCTCAAATCTCAAATCTTAAATTTCAAATCTCTGCCCGCCCGCCTGCCCCTGCAAGTCGTAGGCAGGGGAGCAGAGTCGAAGGATCCCCCGCCGCCTTCTTCAAACACCGTAACGCCAATACCTCGTTTAACTTCCTTCCTGTAAATTATTGCGGATTTAATCGTGGATACCGCCGAAGGCGGAAAGAAAAAAGCCGGAGTCAATTTTGTCGCGAAGCGTGGGGCGGGCAAAAACGGAAGATGTCCCCGGTATTCTACATCTTCAGCCGTTTCCATTCAACCTTGTCTTATTTTCAGCTTCGATATATGGTTTTAACCATTCATCCAATTCATTCCATGACGCATCTTTAGGAATTGGATGCTCCTCCCAAGCAATACAGTTGTAGTTGGCTCCAAAGGAAGCATCTGCACTTCGTCTGCTGCACTTGGCAATCATTGAAGAATAAAAATTATTATGGTAACCATAATGATGGGTATGAATGAATTTTTCCCAACGATTGCAAATGGCATCCTCATCAATTTTGTCAATGAGTTCAATTTGTTCCATGCTCCGTTGGTATTTATCCCCCCACGCTTGACTTAATAAGCCAACGGCCTCAACATCAGAAGATGGAGCGCCATACCCAAATATGGTGAACATATATGCGTTTTTCAAGCATAATTTCATTCCATCCCAACTGTTCTTAATGAATGGTTCGACATTGTAGTCTTTCTTGCCGATTGGATAGAGAAGTTTGCTTCTGCTAAGAATCCCTCTGCATCTTGGGCATATACTATCTTTATGGCTGATTTGTATTTTTTCATGCTTTGTACATACTCCTACTGCCGTATTACCGTGCAAGTAAACTGGGCGAGGAAGATTAGCATTGCCAACTCGATGATAATTCCTGCACATAGCCTGCCACAAAAAGGGGTCCCAATTAAATGTGGCTACAACATCCCGAGCTGTTAATGACAAAACAAGATGATCATAGAGAGTTGGTTCATCAGGCAATTCCATTTGCGCAAAATAATCGTAAATTGTTTTTTCAATAACCTGCCTGATTTCATCATACCGTGAATTCTCATATAGAGAATTATATAAATCCTCAAAATTCTTCCCTTTATAATCAATTCCGTATTTATCAAGGCAATCTGAAAGTCCATGTACTGTTTCAACAAAATTATTCATCAAAGGCAGTTTCAGGCCGTTCTTTTCACCATTTGGAAAGGCTGCCAAACTTGCTCCGGCCCCAAGTAGAACAAGATGAGGCTGTTTAATACTTAAAGCATAGACATTGTAAGCACGTTCTTTCATATTGTTCTTCTTGTTGGTCTAAAACGATTATACGGTCTTTGATAAGTCGTTCCCGTTGCTTATTCATATTATTTCCCGCCTATTTTTTTGCCGGATTTAGGCGGCAAATAATTCTCCGCGGAAACAACACGTTTGCCTGTTTTTTCTTCCAGTTCCAGGCGCGCTTTTCCGGCAATACCTCCGCCTTTTTTGCCAGCCACTTCGTTTTCCGGCAATCCGCTGGCTTTCGTGCTTTCGGCTATCTGGCGGGTTGAAAGTTCCGCCAATGCGGTAAATATCAGCTCCGCCTCACTCATATGGTCGCGCAGGTTCTGCGTCTTCAATCCTTTGATGTTTTTATGCTCTTTTACAGTTACGCCAGACCACTCCTGATGAATAATATTGGTGAGAATGGCAAACTCTTCGTCTTTTGTGATTTCGTGGTCTTTCCAGTAGTCGGTGAGCTTATTGCGGGTTTCCTGCCCCATCATTCTCTGCTGTATCCATTTTTGGCTGCGTCCGTGCTTTCGCCAGTTTCCCCTCGCTCTATCGATAGACCTTCCCGGGTCAGCCATTTCCTGCATTCGCTCATAACCGACCTTGGCAAGCCATAGTTTAATCGGCTCGGCTTTTGGGCTTGGAACGGATTGAATCAGCCGCAACAGGGTTTCGGGATTGGCAACATCGGTAAGCCGCATTTTCCCGTCATCGGCAACCATTTTCAACTGGTGACAATTTGTCACCGTTTCGCTTCCCTCTTTTTTCAGCCGTTCTTTCAGCTTATTCCAATACTTTCTGGCTGTTTGATAGTCGGGTTGCTGTGTCAATGCCTGAATAATATCCACCACCGAAAAAAACCAGGTCTCCGTCTTTTCATCGTACATACGGCGGATTTTGTATTCTTCAAAAATGGCTAAATCGTTCTTCATAACAACTCCCTGATTGTATTCAGGTTTTCCGCGTCCAACAATAATTGGTCTGTATAAAACGGCAAACAATCCATCTACCGGAGTGCGATGTTAACGGACAAAGGTGTTATTCTCTTCCGGCCTTAAGTTTTCGCCAAACCAATTTATTCGCCGGCCTGTCCGGCGTAGTACAACGAAGACGGAAGCTTGCCCGCCGTATGTGTGGTTTACTCGCCTACGGCGAGGCGGACTATAAATCCTCCCGCACTTACTGTCAATTATCAATTGACGCTTCGCGTCATCCCCGAGCGCTGCTTTCTTGGGATAGAACAGGGGACCAACTTTCAATCAGCAATCGACAATCGAACCGTCGTCTTGTGTCTGTAGTCTTAGGTCTTAAGTCTGGCGTCTGGCTAAACTATTAATTCCGCTAATATATCGCGCTCGAAAAATGGTATCAAAACCAGTAAAAAAGTGCTCAACTTTGGTAACTTTTTAGTAAAAACACGCGCTTTTCTTATCAAAACGCGAGCATTTCAGGCACTTTTTGAGGCCTTTTTCAATGCAAAATATTTTTTCGCCCTACCCCATCCCGCTCACATTGCCTATCTTCGGCAACTTCGGCGATATGTAGCGTTTATCCGTGCGTTTTGCGCCAAAGTTTTTCGCAATCTTGATTGAACAATAAGCAGTGGCTAATGTTGTATTGCTGCTCCGTGACACCTTGGCATATACTTTTCGTGCCTTGGTGAAAAATCCGCAGTCGGTTGTTCTGCTGCTACTCCTCGGCCTAGTTTTGCCGATTGACGGTCTTGCGCGTCCTTCTCTCACGTCCCGGCATCTGGCGTTCCTCTCTACGCTCATTCTCGAGTTTGGTCGTCAATTCGGCTAACCGTTCCCGTCTTTGCTTCAACATCAGGTCTATTGCCCTGGTGGTTTTATCTGCTCCTTCTGACTCAGCGAGTTTTCGTATGAATTTCAATTCTGCGGTGGCCAGATCGTCTACCGCCTTGACCAGCTCTTCCTTTTGGTCGATTCGGCCAAGCCACTGCCTCTCCTCGCCTTTGGCCTCGATGTTAATCCGGCTAAGCTCCCGCTGGAAGTCGTTGAAGTCATTTACGTCAGGTGCGTTTGCATCCTTTTGGGCGTCTACTTCATTTGCCGGCGGCTCCGTCTTCTCGTTAATCGCTCTCGCCTCTTTTAGCATATCTGCAGGTATAGGCGTCGGCTCGCCGTCGCTGCCTTTGGTCGCAAACAAAATCACGTATTGCTTCGCGGGAACGCCACTGGCGCTCTTAAAATTCTGATAGCTTGGACTGTTTATACCCACCCAATAGACCTTGTTCGGCTCCAGTTTGACCGCCAAGCTACAAGCAGTCCTGCCCTGGTCATAGCTCGGTTGTCCCGCCGTCTTCGGATATGTATCGCCCCCACCTATCCACGACCAGCTCGCGTTCGTCATCGGCTGGTCAAACGTAACCGTTATCTTCCCCAACGATGGTTCTACGTCGTTGGCAAATGCCTGCGGGCTTGTCTTTACAACAATCGGCGCCCCCGCTGCCGCCGGCAGCGGCGCGTTTGCATCAGCTGGCTGGACCACAGCGGACGTGACTGCCTTTGTTTCGGCATTCATCAGTTCTCCCTGTAATTCCATCGTTGTGGTTGTCTCCAGTAAAGTCCCCTGCCCATACAGCGGCATACACAGACCCAGATACACCGCGACCACCCACAGGGATAGGGTTCTAAATTTCAGGCATTGGCTGCTTATTTTATTAAACATGCTTTTCTGTCTCATTTTAACACCTTTCTTCCGCCTCATCAGGGCGGTGCTCAAAAAGCTCCTAATGTTTTACGTTTCTTCCGCGGCTGTGACGCCTATTATTTCGGTAATTCTATCAAATTCCTCGAGCGAATGGAACTCAATCACAATCCTGCCGCATCGGCCGTTTTTTCGGGTCTCAATTGTGACGTTGGTACCAAGCTCTTTGCTTAGTCGGCTTTCGAGGTCTTGGATATGTGCTGGCCTGGTGCGCGCCTTGGCACGCCGGTGCTGGTCATTAGCGACAAGATACTTTCGCACCAACCGTTCGACCTCTCGGACGCTCAGCCGGCCAGCCATCGCGCGGTTCGCCAATTTACGCCGCAGCTCGTCGGTGGGCAGGGCCAAAATCGCCCGAGCGTGCCCCATAGTTAGCTGGCCGTCGATTAGCATCTGCTTTAGCTCCGCAGGCAAGTCCAGCAGTCGCAAGTAGTTAGCTATCACCGACCGGTCTTCGCCCAGCCGGGTGGCGGCCTCGACCTGCGTCAGCGATAACGTGCTCAAGTACCGCTGATAGGCGTTGGCCCGCTCGATGGGATTCAGGTCCGCTCGGTGGATATTCTCAACGAGGGCCAGCTCCAATAGCTCCTCATCTTTAACTTGGCGGATAATGGCTGGGATTACCTGTACACCAGCCAGCTTGGCAGCTCGCCAACGCCGCTCGCCTGCAATTAGCTGATAGCCGGCCGCCGCTGGCCGAACGATGATGGGCTGAATTACGCCATTCGCCTTGATTGACCGGGCCAAATCAGCAAGCTCTTGTTCGTTCCAAATAAAACGAACTTGGTGTGGGTTCGGCTGAATTTCATCGACAGCTATCTCTCGAAGCGAATAGCCCAACTCCTTGTCTGACAAGACCTTAGAGCTAATTTCCGCTATTGGGATGGGCAAGCGCGATTCTCGAGTGGTCGATGTTATAGGACCTAAAAGGGATGCCAATCCCCTGCCTAAATGTTTTGGCTTTTCAATCTTCTCAGTCATTACTATGCTCCTGTCACAATAAGGGTCATTCCTGCAATTCGGCCCGATGCCTTATTGTGATATTTCGGCCTTTGTAGCGAAAGTTCTCCAGTGCTGCCAGGCAAAAATTACCCATTTCGAGAAAAAATGTTCCACGTGAAACTATGATGCCTCAAATATGAGTTCAACCTGCCGTAATGTCAGTACACAGGGAATCCGCCAAAATCCCAACATCTAAATCCCAAACTCCAAACAAACTCTAAAACCCAAATTCCAGGCATTCATACTTGGGCCGAATGAAGTCGGGTAATTTGAACATTGAGGTTTGGAGCTTGTCCTTCTCCCGGAAGGGACGCCTTACGGCGGACTTTGCTCAGTCCTTCGATTCCACTCAGGATGGTGAGCAAAGTCGAACCAGACGGTGAGCAGTTCGGCCCTGAGCTCACTGCCGAAGGGCTTGTCGAACCGTTTGTAATTTTGAGATTTGAAATTTGGGATTTCGTTGGTGTCTCCAGTGGGTCCCACACCAAGAAGGCAACAGGCGATAGAGAAATTGGCGCACTATAGATATTTTAGTAGTAATGTTTCACGTGGAACTCGAGAAACATCGACGTCTATGGTTTGTGAGAAAACTGATTGAAAAAGACAGGTTTATTAGGTGGAAATACACCTAAATCTATTGTGGCACACTAAAGTCCTATAACAATGCCAATAGACGAGGTCTATCGAGAGCGCCAGTTAGTGCAGAGCATTTCTTCCAGTTTGGGTGCGTAGTGCCGAGACATTGCCTCGGCGATTAGCACCTCGACTTGCGGCTGTTTCGGGATGAACTCCGCGACACACTTGTTGGAGTAGAGGATTGTGATTAGTTTGTCAAAGACCAGGGCAATAGCACATACCGCAATGGCTTGGCCGAGGCCTCTCGGGTCGGAAGGGCAGCGCAGGAAGAAGGCAAGCAATGCGAAAATCAGCATAGACGCGAAAAGCATTTCCGTAACGGCGGCGACGGTGCCGATGATGGGATGCCGAGTGTAGAAATAGCCGCCGCCCGGGAAAATGATTGAAAGCATAGTGGCCCGCGTTTTGCTCTTGAACCCCAGTGAGCAGTTCGGGCAGATGTAATAGTCCTTGATGAGGGGGTGAGTGCATCGCGGGCACAAATGCGTTCTTTCGAACGCCGGACTTGTCCGTCCCTCGAGAGACACATTCTTGAGCAGCGTCTTGATTTTCTTTCTGTCCCTGCGACGGATGTAGTGGAACTTCTCAGTGCGCCCGCTTTTGTATTTGGCGGTCATCGTTGACCACCCGATACGAATTTGCATACAATCAGTATACGGAATTTGCGCAATTGAACCGCGGTAGGACAGGTTGTGCGTGGTTGGAATGTGTAGTATGCGTATGTTGGTGACGACAAACAAGGCCCGCTTGAGCGAATAAAGGATTGTACTTGTAAGCAGCTGGTCGAGCCAGGTTATTGGCGACCAGCCGGACGTGACGTGCAGTATTTTTTCGTCTGGTTCGAGAAAAGGAGCAAGGAAGACGAGCTTTTTGAGCAGGTTTCTTTGTCGCCTTTCCATTTTCCGCTTGTAAATACCCTTGTGGTTGCAAAACGCGATTGCTGTGTCGACGGGCAGGCCGTATAGTTCCTCGGCTTTGCTCTCGTCTCGGCGAAGCGCCGAGCCGGCCAGCCGAATGTCCCTATCGAACCCGCTTGCGGTGAGCTTGTCGAACTGTTCCAGCACGGTAACCTCCCGGGGGACAGTTTTCGTTCGTACATCCGAGTTGGCCTCCTGAAGCCCCCTGTGTTTCTTATCGAATATCGGCTAAATGGGCGGCTGGCTTGCCTAATAAATGCCCCCTCGGCTGTGATTTTCCGCTGCCGGCGCAGCCAAACAGGAGGTTTTGTTTTTCACAACTTTTCACTATAATTTTGCTGCTTTCGAAATTATTTTAGGACGGTTCCCCCGCCGTTTTGCCCTGCACCAGACGGCGCGGTGCAGCGGGGGCTGATAACGGGTGATTGGCAGTATGCGGGCGGTGATACAAAGAGTATCGAGTGCGAGCGTCGAAGTGGTGGATTCAACACTTCGACAAAGCTCCCTTCGACTGCGCTCAGGACAGGCAGTGCAGACAAACTCACCACAGGACGGGCGGGTTGTAGGCCGGATTGGCAGGGGGCTGCTTGTGTACCTGAGTGTCGGCAGAGGTGATAGCGACGCGGATGCGGAATTTATGGCTGAGAAGCTGGCTGAATTGTGGATATTTGAGGACGGGCAGGGCCCTTCGACTTCGCTCAGGACTGGCAAGATGAACCGCAGCATTAAGGATTCCGGTGGAGAAATTTTGCTTGTGAGCAATTTCACACTTCACGGCGATTGCCGCAAGGGTCGTCGGCCCGGCTTTGCCGCCGCCGCCGAACCGATGGCTGCCCAACGACTGTATGAAATGACTGCAAATCTCATAGCAAAGCGTGGACTGAATGTGGCAAAAGGGGTTTTTGGCGCTCATATGCAGGTAGCGAGCGTCAATGATGGACCGGTAACGTTTTTGCTGGACAGCTCACGGCTGTTTTAGTCCCGCACCTGTTTTTCGGTTAAAGGTCATTTTTGAGAAAAGTTGGGGGGATTTCCTGTCGAAAGAAGAAATCAAGTTTGTTCGGCGAAATTTTAGTTGTTAGCCGGCGGAAGAGTTATATAATCTTGCAGCTTTGAACTTGTCTGCAAGATTTGACTCGGCTTGACTTGTTGGCGGAAAAATGGCAAAACGAAAAAGCAGTAAAGGCAGATTGACGGCGGCGGAGATAGAAAAGTTCTGTCAGCTTCTGCTCGCCAAGCGCAGCGAGCTGCTCGGCAACGTCACTACTATTGAGGACGAAACCTTCAAGAAGGAACGGAGCGAGCTGTCGAATATGCCGTTTCATATGGCTGATGCCGGCTCGGACAACTTCGAGCAGGAATTTGCACTGGACCTGATGGACAGCGAAAAGAAGATGCTCGCCGAGATAAACGATGCGCTGAGGCGCATCGAGGAGGGGACATACGGGATTTGCGAGGGCAGGGGTGAATCCATTCCCAAGGCCCGGCTGAACGCGATACCGTGGGCGAGGTACTGCGTTGCCTGCGCCGAGCTGAAGGAGAAAGGCCAGCTGGTCGAAAGCGAGGCCGAGAACATTGGCGAAATACCTCCTTACGAAGCCGGCACGGAAGGCGCGGAGGAAGAAGACGAGGAAGAATCCGGCAGCGAGACCGCCCCCGACCTTGACGGCGAACCCGACCGCGAAGAATAGCTTATCTCCTCCTCATTCTATTAACGTCACCCAAACCCATCTCTGTTTGTTGAAGCAAGCACTTGGCATAAAATAATGGATTGACGTCTGCCGATTGCGAACTTATGCTTATAATTTTACGTGTCTGGTTTTTCCGGAGATGCAGGCGTGGAAGAAGCTATAACCAAGGCCCAGGGACTGATTGAGGCGATGGAGTATATTCGCCGGTTCCGGGGCAAGATAGTAGTGGTGAAGTTGGGCGGCAGCGTGCTCGATGAGGAGTGTCTGCAAAAGAAACTGCTGACCGACGTTGCGTTTATGTCAACAGTCGGGATTCGGACGATTATCGTCCACGGCGGCGGCAAGGCGATAACCCGCGCGATGAACGAGGCGGGGCTTGAGCCGGTCTGGGTCCAGGGCAGACGCTATACCGACGAGCGGACGCTGCGGATAGTCGAGCATACGTTAGTGCACAGTATAAATGAGCCGTTGTGCAGGACTCTGGGCGAGCTGGGCTGCCGCACAATGGACCTTCATACGCTGAGCAGTTGCGTGCTGTTTGCCGAGCCGTTGCGTCTCGACGGCCCCGACGGACGCAAAATCGACCTCGGCTTCGTCGGCAGGGTGACGGAGGTAAATGGTCGGCTCCTGAAGACCTTGTGCGCCGACGGGACGATACCGGTGATTGCCTCGGTGGCGATGGACCAGTTCGGCGGGACCTTGAACGTCAACGCCGACACCGCGGCAGGCAAGGTGGCAGCGGCGGTCGAGGCCGAAAAATTAGTGATGGTAAGCGACACACACGGGATAAGAAGGGACATTAAAGACCCGAATAGCTGGGTGTCGAGCTTGAACGAGCAGCAGATTAAAGAAATGATAGACGCAAAGATAATCACTGATGCGATGTTCCCGAAGGTCGAGGCGTGCCTGGCGGCGCTTGCCGGCGGCGTGAAAAAGGCGCACATCATCGACGGGCAGATTGAACATTCGCTGCTATTGGAGATATACACGGATAAGGGTGTTGGAACCGAAATTGTGAAGTGAGAATGGAGAGTTGAGAAACAGAGATGACGACGAAAGAAACAATAGAGCTTTACAGCAAATACGTGATTGCCAACTACAAGCGGCTGCCGCGCGTGATTGTCAAAGGCGAGGGCTGCTACCTTTGGGACGCCGACGGCAACAAGATACTGGATATGTTTCCCGGCTGGGCGGTCAGCGGCATAGGGCATTGTCACCCGAAGGTGGCTGACGCCCTGCGCAAACAGGCCGGACAGCTTCTGCATATCGACAACACCTTCTATTCCGAACAGCAGGGCGAACTGGCAAAGCTGTTGAGCGAACGCGCCTTCGGCGGAAAATGCTTTTTCTGCAACAGCGGCGCGGAGGCCAATGAGGCGGCGATGAAGCTGGCGCGTTTGGCGACCGCGGAAGGCAAGTACAAGTTCATTACCGCCGAAGGCGGCTTCCACGGTCGGACGTTTGCGACGGTGACGGCTACGGCGCAGCCAAAGTACCACGAGGGATTCCTGCCCCTTTTGCCGGGTTTTATCTACGTGCCGTTCAATGACGTTAAGGCGATTGAGAAGGCGTTTACCGACGAGGTCGCCGCGGTAATGGTGGAACCCATTCAGGGCGAGGGCGGGATAAATGTTGCGGCGAAGGAATATCTGGAAGCGATTCGCCGGCTGTGCGATGCCAACGGCGCCCTGATGATACTCGATGAGGTGCAGACCGGGATGGGGCGAACGGGCAAATGGTTCGCGTATCAGCATTATGATATTGAGCCGGATATCTTAACCTTGGCCAAAGCCCTCGGCGGCGGCGTAGCAATAGGCGCAATGATGGCCAAGGAAGAGGTGGCTGCGAAATTAGTGCCGGGAAAACACGCCTCGACATTCGGCGGAAACTGCCTCGCCTGCGCAGCCGGCATTGCTGTTGTTGAGGCAATCGAAGAAGACAATCTGCTGGAAAATGCCTCTCGGATGGGTGAGTATGCTCAAGGAAAACTCAACGAGCTGAAGCAAAAGTATCCTGTAATTGACCATGTTCGCGGCATAGGTCTTATGATTGGCGTGCAGTTGACGGCGCCGGGCGGAGGGATAGTCGATAAGTGCCTTGAACGAGGACTGCGGATAAACTGCACGAACGATACGGTGCTGCGATTTATGCCAGCGATGATTGTCACAAAGGAGCAAATAGACGAGGCGGTGAATATCCTCGATAGTGTTTTAGGCGAAAACAAATGAAACATTTTTTGTGCATAAGCGATTGTTCTGTTGAAGAGCTTAACGAACTGCTCGATTTGAGCAGTTCTCTAAAGAAACTCTATAAAGCCGGCGGACGGGACGTGTGCCTGGCCGGCAAAGTGCTGGCAATGGTGTTTGAAAAGCCATCACTGCGGACGCGAATCAGCTTTCAGGTAGCGATGACCGATTTGGGCGGCAGCGCCATATTCATCCGTCCCGAAGACGTCGGCGGCATAGGCAAACGCGAGCCGATTAAGGATATGGCGCGGGTGCTCAGCCGATATGTCGATGGCATAATGGCGAGGACGTTCGAGCATAACGCTGTTGTCGAGCTTGCAAAATACGCAACGGTGCCGGTTATAAATGCGCTCACCGATTTGTTGCATCCCTGCCAGGCAATGGCCGATGTGCTGACGATAAAAGAGCATCTTGGCCGGCTCGCTGGCGTCAAAGTCGCGTTCATCGGCGACGGCAACAACGTCGCACGCTCGCTGGCCTTTGCGGCTGCCAAACTCGGTATGAAATTAGTCGTCGCCTCGCCAGCCGGCTATGAGCTTGACGGCGAGACAATTGAGAGAGTGAACGGCATCAAGCCGGATAGCGTATCGATTACAAATGACCCCATAAAGGCGGTCGCGAACGCCGACGTCGTTTATACCGACACCTGGGTCAGTATGGGCCAGGAAAACGAGAAGGAAAAACGCATCAAGGCCTTCAAGGGCTTTCAGGTCAACGCTGAACTGCTCAAGTCGGTTCCCGCCAACGCCAAAATTATGCACTGCCTGCCCGCGCATCGCGGGCTTGAGATTACCGACGAGGCCGTCGAATCGCCGAACTCGATTATCTTTGACCAGTCCGAAAACCGCCTCCACTTCCAGCGGGCATTAGTGAAAAAACTGATGAGCTGAACAAGGCAGGTGTAGATGAACCGCAGGATACTTGTAGCCAGTACGAATCCGGGGAAGGTATCTGAAATCAGGGCAATGCTGGGAGGGGAGATTGAATGGGTGGGGCTGGGGGATTTTCCCGGGATTCCTGAGATTGAGGAAGATGGGCAGACATTCGCTGAGAATGCACGCAAGAAGGCGACCGGCTATGCAAAGGCGACGGGACTCTGGACGCTTGCGGATGATTCGGGGCTGGTGATTGATGCGCTGGGGGGTCGGCCGGGGGTGAAAAGTGCGAGATTTGCCGGGGCGATGGATAAGGGCCGCACATTCGTGACCCGTGCCTCGGCCCCTTTGGCTCGTTTTAACGAGAGACGAGTCACGAGCGACGAGAGACGAATTATCGACCGTAAGAATTTTGAGAAGGTATTAGAACTCCTGCAAGGTGTCCCAAGGGAAAAGAGGTCAGCCCGCTTTGTGTGCTGCCTGTGTTTAGCGAGTCCGGGGAAAGTATTGGCGGAGACGGAGGGGAAATTGGAAGGGATTATAGGCGAACAGCCGGTCGGCGAAAACGGCTTCGGCTATGACCCGATATTCTTCGTGCCAAAGTTGAATAAGACGGTCGCGCAATTAGCTGCCGGCGAGAAGAATGCAATCAGTCATCGCGGCAACGCCATTAGAAAACTCAGACCTTTGCTTCAAGAAATGCTCAAGGGGTATTAACCCGTTTCATTGTCGCCGTGCCGGCGACGGCTAAACTAAATAGATAATGGTTTGACAAAATCCCAGTTTTGGGCGGTTAGACCTATGCCGGCGGGATTAGCGTTTATGTATTTTATAGCGGTCTCAAACGCTTCCGCGTCATCAATGAAGACCTTCCAGCAGCCGCGAGTCCAGGGGCTTTGTTTCAATTTTAATGCCTGCGTCGCAGCGCCCTTGAGCTGATTAACGACATATTCAATTCTGTATCGCGAGCGAAGAACAAGTATGTGAATATGGTCGTTCATTATTGCGCAGGCGGGAATTTCAATGTTTAATCGCCTAATAACAATTCCAAAACCAGCGGCGACAATCGGCCTTGTGCGGTCGTTGATAAAAAACGCTGGCTTGTCCAAAACAGGAACCGCTTCGGAATAAAACTTCAGAAGCTCTTTTTTAGGCGGCGGTATTTGGCGGCCATATTTAATTTCACCCAGTAACCGCAGCTGGTCATTGTAGATTTCTTTGGAATATGAACCTCTTGGGTCATTAGGCAGCCACGCGCCATAAGTAGTAAAAATTGCGTGGTACGCAATAATCATCAACAATTTTCCCGTTGTTTAGCAGCAGCCAGCACGGCTGCTTTTGGCAAAATAACATAATCCTGAGAATCGCAAAAAACAATTGGAAAAGCGCCCCCGTCAGCGTGTCGGCGAGGAATAAGCGTCGGCGTGCCGGCGACGGCTAAACTGGCGGATTATCCCTGGTCGCCGAATAAGTGGTTGCCTATCTTGCAAACGGCGAAAATGCCCAGGCCGGCCAGGCAGGCGATGCCCAGCGCGTAAAAGAATATCGGGACGGGCAGGGCGAAGGCCATCGCGATTATTTCGACGGTCATTACCAGCCCGATTTTGCTCGATATCGAGGCCAGCAGCGCTGCGGGGAAACCAACTTCCAGGGAGGCGGCGGTGATTGTGGTGGTGGAGACGGCTACGGCTTTTGTTGAGGTGGTAGCCAGGCCGAACAGTGCAAGGGCGAGAAGGAAGTATCGGCTGCCGAGGCCGTCGGTTGTGAGCTGTCTCCGCAGCGAGGTTTTCGCGCGGAAGAACAATACCCGCGACTGCAGTTCGGAGATATTCAGCACCTGTGCTATTTCGGAATACTCAAGGTTCTCGAAGCAGCGAAGAACAAGGACGTTTCGATACTTCAGCTTCAGCCGTCTCATCGCCTTGAATACCGCGTCGGACAATTCTTTTCGCAAAAGCTCGGTCAGGCCGTCGTTGAAATCAGCGGTGGTCTGGTGGTGGATGAGCATCTGCTCCGATTCGGACCGCTCAAATGCCTTTTTGCGATTCAATTCGCGGTTGTAATGCTGGACTTTCCCCAGTGCGGTTCTGTAAAGCCAGTGCCAGAACTGGTCCGCGTGTTCGAGCTGGCCTATTGACTGAATCATAAACAGTATTGTCTCCTGTAAAAGGTCCTGAGTCAGGTCGTAATCGAGCGTCAGCCGGTAAATGTACCCATACAGGTGAGCTCCGACCAGCTCGGCGAGCCGGTCTAAACTATCCTTATTGCCCGACTGGGCCTGACGAATCAGCTCAGGACTTATTTTTTGCGATATGGAACCCATCAGGTTTCATAATATATAGTCCCTGTGCGGCTGGTTTCGTTACACTTTTTTTCAGAAATCCGCAAAAATTCAAAGAGAAACTGTAACAAAGGAGGCCGATTCAGGACTTATATATAGGAAAGGGCTGATGGGTTTACTCGCCGCGGCTGCTTTCAGGCGTATTATTCGGCGGCGTAATTTTTGATGCAAAAAGGACTTGCAGCGGACGGCCGGGTCTGATATAATGCATAAAATCGCGTTGTGAAGTTGGTAAGCATTATTAACTATTACGTTGTAAGGGCTGTATTTATGAAGAAGCACAGAGGTTTTACGCTAATCGAGCTTTTGGTGGTAATTGCCGTAATCGCGATATTGATGGCGATACTCCTGCCGGCACTGGGCAGAGCCAGGGAGCAGGCCAAACGGACGGTTTGTTTCAACCAGCTCAAGCAGCTGCAAAACGCATGGGGCCTGTATTGTAGTGAGAACAGCGAAGAGATACCATGCGGCGACGTAGGGAACTCTCACAATATCCTGCCGCCCGCCACGGACAGTGAATTTGCTGGACGAGGATGGGTTGAGTGGGTGCATACGTGGACACAGGGTGTAAGATGTAAAGAGGAGGATTTCCCGAACAACTACATCACCCCGGCGACTAATGCCACCGACGCGGAGTGGAGGCACTCTCTTGAATGCGGGACGCTGTGGAAATACATTAAAAACCACAAGGTGTACAAGTGTCCATCCGGCGATAAGGGCCAATTCCGGACGTACACCGCATCTGATTCGATGAATACCTACGCGCCCCTGCCGACTGGCAGTAGGCCGCTGACGAACTTCTTTAGAACTCAGATTAGAAAGTCGGGCGAGAGGTTTGTCTTTATTGACGAAGGCCAGCCCCTTACGGGCGCCTACTATGTTCTTTATGCGGAGCACGCGTGGTCTTACGACCCGGCGCCGCTGCGGCACGGCAACGGCACGACCGCCTCTTACGCCGACGGGCACGCTGAATACCTGAGATGGACAGACAAGCGCACTATAGAGTATGCACAGATGGACCCGCCGCAGGCCAGCTTTCCTGCGGGTCCACCCGCCAATTGCGATTTAGTCAAGTTGAAGAAAGGCACCTGGGGCAAGCTTTCCCCTGCCGATCTGTTAGTGACTGGGATTGCAAATTGTGACTAAGCTGGTTTTTTCCTTTAAGAGTCGGCGTTGACTGTCGCAAACGCCCGCGTCGTTTATGCGGGCGTTTGTTATATCAGGATAATCTGCGAGAAGATAGAGGAGATACAAATGAACACACCCAAACGGCCTCTGATTTTATCACTAATTGTCCTTATCACCAGCATCTGCACCACAGCCGAGGCAAAATCGGGCTATGCAGGCAGGCAGACAGATCTCCGGCCTCGATGCTAACCTGGCAACCGTTAATGATAATAAGTTTGCTCCCAACAAACAGCTAAGCGATATGCTCAAAACCTTTATGCCACAACTAACCCCGCCGGCCGACCTTGGCACATTCACTTTTCTACTCATACACTCAACATAGAAGATGTTCCCTGGTCAGCCCAGGCGGGAGAATTGTTTTTCTTGACAATTTGCCGGCGCGTCCTTATTTCTCATCTCCTTATATGGCTAAGACAGATACTAACAGCAAATCATTGGTGATAGTGGAATCGCCGGCCAAGGCCAGGACGATAAACAAATACCTCGGCGAGGGTTTCGCCGTGCTGGCCTCGATGGGGCATATTCGTGATTTGCCGGCCAAGCAGTTCGGGGTCGAGATAGAAAAAAATTTCGAGCCGACATACACGATTATGCCGGGCAAAGCCAAGGTAGTGACTGCCCTGAAGGCGGCGGCAAAAAAATGCAGGGATGTTTTCTTAGCCACCGACCTTGACCGTGAGGGCGAGGCGATTGCCTGGCATCTGGCCCACGTTTTGGGCGTGCCGACCGACAGGGTGTATCGCGTGATTTTCAACGCCATTACGCAGTCGGCGATAAAACAGGCGTTTGCCAACCCGGGAAGAATCGATATCGACAAGGTAATGGCCCAGCAGGCCAGGCGCATCCTCGACCGCATAGTGGGTTATAAGATAAGCCCGCTTTTGTGGAGGAAGGTCGCCAGGGGATTAAGTGCCGGGCGCGTGCAGTCGGTCGCGGTAAAAATGGTTGTCCAGCGAGAGCGGGAAGTCCGCAGTTTCAAGCCGGAGGAATACTGGCTGATTCCTGCGATTTTTACCACGAATCTGGGCAGCGATTTTGGGCAGGAGTGGCATAATTTTATCTCCAGCGGTGAAAAGCCCGACTTCGCTTCCTCCGTCGTTAAAACTATGGAGGACAAGAAAGCTGCGCCGGTCAGGCCCGAACAGGAACCAACCGTTGATGAGCAAAACAAATGGTTTGCCGAGCACAACGCCTTCAAGGCCGAGCTTTACAAAATCGGAGATGAAAAATTCAAGGCGTCGAATAGCGAACAATCGCAGCGCGTGTACGAAGCAGCGAGGGATGCTAAATTCAGCATTGGCGAGGCAGAAAAGAAGGAATCGTCGTCCCGGCCCGGGCCGCCGTTTATTACGTCGACGCTTCAGCAGGCGGCGGCAAATCGGCTCGGCTTTTCAACCAAGCGCACAATGGCGGTAGCGCAGCAGTTGTATGAAGGCGTCGACCTCGGGGCCGAGATGGGGTCGCTCGGGCTTATTACATATATGAGGACAGACAGCACCCATATCTCGCCGGAGGCCATCAGTGAGGTGCGTCAGTTTATCCAAAGGCGTTTCGGCGACGCATACGTGCCATCGAAGGCGAACATATACGCAGCCAGGGAAAACGCTCAGGCCGCGCACGAGGCGATTCGACCCACGGACGTGGATATGACCCCGGAGGACGTCAGGACGCTTGTCAGCGAGGAACTGTACAAGCTTTATGATTTGATTTGGCGGCGGTTCGTCGCCTGCCAGATGTCGCCCGCAAGGTGGGACGTGACGAATCTGGATGTTGTCGCCGATACCTCGATTGGAAAGTGTTGGTACAAGACCAGCGGGCGGGTGCTTGTTTTCGACGGTTTTACAAAGGTCTGGATGGTGGCGTCTGCCGAGCAGCAATTGCCGATGGTCGCCATTGGCCAGGAGCTGGCGGTGGTGGACGTTAGAGCCGAGCAGCATTTTACCAAGCCGCCCGCGAGGTTCACCGAGGCGTCATTGGTAAAGGCGCTTGAGAAAGAGGGTATCGGCAGGCCCAGCACATACGCCAGCATAATCAGCACAATCCAGGACAGGGGCTACGTTGAGCAGAAGGAGAAGAAACTTTATGCGACTGACCTCGGTGAGGTGGTCACCGACAAGCTCGAGGAATACTTCCCCAAGATAATGGATTTGGCCTTTACGCGGTATATGGAGGAGCAGCTTGATAAAATCGAGGAACAGCACCTGGACTGGGTTCGCGTCTTAAATGAGTTTTACGGGCCGTTCAAGGCAAGTTTGGAAACCGCGACTGCGGAGATGAAACACGCAAAGGCGGAGACGACGCCGAGCGAATACGAGTGTCCCAAGTGCGGGCAAAAACTGGTTTATCGTTTCGGCAGGAAGGGCAAATTCCTGAGTTGTTCGAGCTATCCGGACTGCAAGTTTGCCTGGCAGTGCGACAAGGAAGGCAAAATGGTGGAGCAGAAGGTCAGCGAACATAAGTGCCCAAATTGCGGCAAGCCATTGATTCACAGGACGGGGAGGTTCGGTGCGTTTCTGGGTTGCAGCGCTTACCCGAACTGCAAGACGATAGTTCGGCTGGACAAGGAAGGCAACATCGCGCCGCCCAAACCGCCGGCGGAACCGACGGGGCTGAAATGCTACAAGTGCCGGGAGGGCTTGCTGGTTATCAGGCAGAGCAAAAAAGGCCCGTTTATGGGCTGCAACAGGTATCCTAAGTGCCGGACAATAGTCAGCATCAAGCAAAAGGATGAACTTTTGAAATTGCAATCTGATGGCAAATGGCCTCCCAAAACAGCCGAAGAAGCCGACAAAATCCTCGGCGGTCCCGGGGATTCCGCCGTAATGGGCTTGGCCATCCCTTACGGGAGGCGTCCCCAAGCGGACTTACGGAGAACAAAGTCAAAAAAACCCAGGAAGGCGAGAGAATAATTGCTCGCCCGTCTGTGCGGCAACATATCGACCTTTGCGAGGTAAAAGCCCTCGAAAGCATGAGTGTATCAACGAGCCGGCAGCGCTGGGTGACGTAGTGGATACCGGTCTTATTTGGAAAGGAGGCAGGTCGTGAAATTTTTAGCAGGGTTAGTTGCAGGAGTGTGTCTTGTTATGGTCGCCGGGGCGGCTGTCGAGCGTCACATCGTGGTATTGGAAGGTGACTTTGGAAAAGTCGGTGTTTATCAGCCGGCTTTTTCAGGAGTGTCGGCCGAGGGCAACTGCTTTCTGGCGATGACAGACACACGAACAGGCAGGACAGAGGTTGTTTGCATCACAAAGGAAACCCAGAAGAAGTTTTCCGAGAAGGCGTTTCAGATGTCCCAAGAGGGCCGCGTTGTTGTGTGGCCATAGGGCGGCAATACAAATAGCGGCCAAACCAGGACACTGCATCCAAATATCCGGCTACGGCTCGGCGTTTCGATTCTTTCTGCAGCTCCTTCATCACCTTCGCCGAGATTGTTGAGCCGCAGGAGCTGCTGAAGCGGCCGTAACTGCTTCATTGAATAACCGCACCTGCCCTGCTCGCTCGCAGGCCTGCGCCATACAGCAGGGCGGTCAGGCATCGGCATTGCAAAGGAGAGCGGAATGTGTTATAAATCTCGATACTCGTCGAGCATCGTGCATCGATTACGAGGAACGAATGGAAATTGCGCAGTTAAAAAGCGGGATAGCAGAGCTGAAGGCCCGGGTTGAGAAAATCCGGGATTGTCTCGACCTTCCGGGCAAAAAGACCGAGCTTGCGCAGCTTCAGCAGATGTTGAGCACGGCCGGTTTTTGGGACAACCAGGAGGCGGCACAGGGGGTTGTTTCCCGCCTGAGCGCCCTGAAGCAGGTAGTCGAGCCGGCGGAAGAGATCGGTCGGGAGGCGCAGGATTTGGTTGAGCTTTTCGAGATGGCGGCTGAGTCCAGCCCCGACGAGCTCGCCCAGCTGGAAGATGACCTGGCGTCGTTGGTCAGACGCTGCGAGAAGATAGAGCTGGCGGGTCTGCTTAGCGGGACGAATGATACGAAGAACTGCTTTTTTAGTATTCACGCCGGAGCAGGCGGGACCGAAAGCTGCGACTGGGTGAATATGCTTTTGCGGATGTATACGCGGTATTTCGAGAGGAACAAGTACAGCTACGGCGAGCTTGATATCACGCCGGGCGAAGAAGCGGGGATACGCTCGATAACCCTTCGCGTCAGCGGCCCTTTCGCTTATGGGAAATTATCGTGCGAGGTCGGCGTTCATCGGCTTGTCCGAATAAGCCCCTTTGACGCCAACAAGCGACGCCATACCAGCTTTGCCGCCGTTGATTGCCTCCCTGAATTTGAGGAAGATGTTGATATTGAGATAAAAGAGGATGACATCAAGATTGATTTTTACCGCGCGGGCGGCGCAGGCGGCCAGCACGTCAACAAGACAAGCTCGGCGGTGCGGATTCTGCACAGGCCCACCGGCATAGTCGTGCAGTGCCAGAACGAACGCAGCCAGCATAAAAACAAGGCCTCTGCAATGAAGGTGCTCAAGGCGCGACTTTATATGCTCGAACAGCAAAAACGCGACGCCGAGATTGCGAAACAGTATGGCGCAAAGGGTGAAATCGCCTGGGGAAATCAGATACGCAGCTATGTGCTGCAGCCATACCAATTGGTAAAGGACCATCGCACCGACCATTCAACCGGCAACGTCGATGCGGTGCTCGATGGTGAGATTGAGGATTTTATTGAGGCGTATCTGCATCACCGTGCGAAAGGTGGAAAAAAATGAAACGGATAATCGAGGTTGAATTAAAGACCAGAGTAGTCGATTTTGCCGAGTGCAAAACGCAGATGCTTGTCGTGGGGCAGTTTTCGGATGCGAAGCGATTGGACGCGTTAAATCGTGAACTTGACAGGCGACTCGACGGGGCCATTGAACGGGTCATAGGGCTTGGGGATTTCAAGGGTAAACAGGGCACAGACGCGGTGATTTACGGCAATGGCCGCATAGGGGCAGAGCGGGTGTTATTGGTCGGCTTAGGCGACCGAAAAAAGGTCGCCGTTGACACCGTCAGAAAGGCCGCTGCGCTTTCGGCCAGCAAGGCGGTGGGGATGAAGGTCCAGACAATGGCACTGGCGTTTCACGGGGTTTTTATGGCGCGGCTCGATTTGGAACTTGTGGCGCAGGCGATTGCGGAAGGCGTTTATTACGGAAGCTACCGCTACGATGAGTACGTCACGTCGGATGAAGACGGCAGGACGGAAACGCTGTTGGTTGAAGTGATTGATAATGATGCGGCCAAGGCAAAGCAGCTTGAAAATGGTTTGGCAAGAGGGGCGATTATCGGCAAGGCCCAAAGTTACGCCCGGACGATTGCTAACAGGCCCGGTAACGTGATAAACCCGCCGACACTGGCGGATGAGGCGAAAAAGCTTGCCAATGGGACGCCGGGGCTTAGTTGTGAAGTTTTAGACGAAAAGCAAATGGCCAAACTCGGTATGGGGGGAATTCTGGCGGTGGGCAGCGGCTCAAAGACGCCGCCGAGATTTATAGTCGTAAAATACACCCCGAAAGGCAGTGCAGCCAAACTGCCGACGGTCGCTCTTGTGGGTAAGGCCATAACCTTCGATTCAGGCGGGATAAGCATCAAGCCGGCAAAGAATATGGAGCAGATGAAGTTAGATAAAACGGGGGGAGCAGCAGTGCTGGCGACAGTCAAAGCGGCTGCAGAAATGAAGCTTCCGGTAAACTTATACGCCATAGTGCCGGCAGCGGAGAATATGCCGAGCGGCGCCAGCTACAGGCCCGGGGACATCGTTACGACCTACAGCGGTAAAACCGTCGAGGTGTTGGATACGGATGCCGAAGGGAGAATGGTTTTGTGTGACGGACTTGCATATGCTCAGAAGCAGGGGTGCGATATTATCGTTGATATAGCGACATTAACTGGTGCGTGCAAAGTTGCTTTGGGCAAGTATATGGCGGGGCTGATGAGCAATGATGAGCAATTAAGCAGAGATATCGAAAAAGCCGCCCAGACGAGCGGGGAGAAGGTCTGGCCTATGCCAAGCGGGGAAGAATACCTTGGGGACATGAAGAGCAAGGTGGCTGATTTGAGGAACTTAGCGGGTGGGAGCAAATATGGTGATGCCTGCAATGCTGCGGCTTTTCTTGGTCAGTTTGTGGGTGAAGCGAAGTGGGCGCACATAGACATTGCGGGCGTGGATTACCTTGAGAAGACAACAGAGTGGTCGGCGGCGGGGGCAAGCGCCTTCGGCGTTCGGCTGCTAACGACGTATCTCGTCAATCTTGTGAGCAAGAAAGGGCGCAAATAACTTTTGCCGGATTTATTGTATGGTCAGGAGAAAAAAGAAAATAGATGAGGCGCGAATTGAGAAGGCGGTCAGAGAGATTCTTTCGGCTGTCGGGGAAGACCTTAAACGCGACGGCCTGAAGAACACGCCGGGGCGCGTGGCAAGGATGTACAGCGAGCTTCTGTCGGGGATGCGCGAAGACCCCAACGTGCATCTCGTCAGTGTTTTCAACGAGAACTATGACGAAATCGTGCTGCTGCGTGACATACCGTTTTACAGTATATGTGAGCATCACTTAATGCCGTTCATCGGCTCCGCCCACGTGGCGTACCTGCCTTGCGGTCGCGTACTCGGCGTCAGCAAACTGGCGCGGATTGTGGACTGTTTCGCCCGTCGGCTGCAAACGCAGGAGCGATTGACATACAAAATAGCCGATTTTCTTATGAGCAACCTCAAGCCGCTCGGTGTTGCGGTTGTGCTCGAGGCGTCGCACAGCTGTATGACCATCCGCGGGATAAAAAAACCCGGCTCGGTGATGGTGACAAGCGCGATTCGCGGGCTGTTCAGGAAGGACCCGAGAAGCCGAAACGAGATTATGAGCTTGATACATAATGGCGGCAGATAGCAGCCCGGCCGGGAGAATCAATCGCAGAAAGCAGCGCGTGAATTATGCATAAGCTGTGCCGCTATGTCCGATTTTCGATAAATCCTTTTTTGCCCGCCGACGAGCCGGGATTCAATTCATTTGCATCGAGGCCCGCCGGCGAGGGTTTGTCCGTCTTCCTCGAGCTTGGTGTTGAGCTGGCTGGCGTAGCGGACCCGGCAACGGGACTGATTGTCAACGTCAGCGACATCGACAGGATGGTTCGGGAATGTGCCGTCCCCGTTTTCGCTGATGGCATAAGGGCGGGCTATAAGGCGGCACGTCATATCGGCTATAATGAGCTGACCGGGTTTTTGAAATCCGCCTGGGCGGGCCTTGCCGACAAGTTCGGCAGGGCCCAGTTAAGCAAATTGAGTTTGAAACTGAATCCTTTCAGGACGTTGGCTGTGGACGAAATGGGTTGTGCGATGGTTTATTTCAGCGAGAAATTTGAATTTGCCGCATCACACAAGCTGTGGAACGAACAGTTCGACAAGCAGCAGAATATCAAGGTTTTTGGCAAATGCGCCAATGCCGCGGGCCACGGGCACAACTATGTTGTTGAAGTGACTGTTAGGTCGCCGGCTGGACAGGCCTTGCGGTCGAGCGATTTTGAGAAGGTAGTTCATCAGGAGCTGATAAAGGCCGTCGACCACAAGAACCTCAACGAAGATGTGTCGGAGTTTCGGCAGACAAACCCTACCGTCGAGAATATCGCAGTGTTTGCCTGGAACAAGCTGGTCGGCATGTTCGACGAGCTCACCACAGGCAGGTTCGGCCCCTCGACTTCGCTCCCCGCTTCGCCCGATGGAAGCGGGACAGGCAAGGCGGTGCTGCATTGTGTCACCGTCTGGGAGACCGATAAGACCTACAGCTCGTACTATGGCTAATCGGCATTGGTCGTCGAGTTGGCAAGACCGATAAAAAGGGCTGTTTTGGCATTAGGAAGTGCAATTTGACGGCGGCACAGCGTTTTGGCCCTTTTTTACGAATTACGACCGATAGGGTGGTGAACTAAAAATGTGATTCCGGCGTATAGCTTGCGGCTTGAAAGAGGGGTTTTGGCACTTGCTGTGCTAAAGCTATGTTCTTTATACGCCGATACTTATGTTATGAACATTAAGCCACTGTGCAGCAGGATACGGCAGCACTGGCTTCTACAATTACCATCCGGAAGATTAAGGGCGCGGCGATAGCGTTAGGTGCGTCCGAGCCATCGCAGGGACGCAAGGGGTGTTTTTTTGCGCAGCCGACGGGGACGAAGTCCGCTCATACACAATTGATTATTTGGCTTTCGGCCCACTTGGAGCACAATACAGGAACGATATGAAAGCGCTTGTCACTGGTGGAGCCGGTTTTATCGGGTCACACCTTGCCCAACGGCTGGTTCGGGACGGCAACAACGTAGTTGTTGTCGACAACCTCAGCACGGGCAACCTGGCGAATATCGCGGCCCTGGAGGGCAAGTTCAATTTTGAGTTTGTCAAAGGCGATATCGGCAATGCAGGGCTGATGGAGTCGCTGGCAGGTCGGTGCGAGACGGTTTTTCATCTGGCCGCAGCAGTGGGCGTCCAGTTGATAGCCGACAGCCCCGTGCACACCATCGAGACGAATATCGCCGGAACACAGGTTGTTCTTGAAGCTGCAAACAAATTCAAGTCCAGGATTTTCCTTGCCTCGACCAGTGAGGTTTACGGCAAGAGCGAGGCCGTTCCCTTCCGCGAGGAGGACGACATTGTGCTCGGAAGCACGAGTATGCCCCGCTGGGCTTACGCCTGCAGCAAAGCGATAGATGAATTTCTTGGTTTCGCCTTTTACCAGGAGTATGGGCTGAATGTGGTGGTGGGTCGGCTTTTCAATACTATAGGCCCCAGGCAGACCGGCAGATACGGAATGGTCGTGCCGCGATTCGTCGATGCAGCTCTCAAAAATGAACCGATACGCATATACGGCACCGGCAGGCAAAGCCGGTGCTTTTGTTTTGTCGAGGATGTCGTGGATGCGATTGTTCGGCTGATGGATTGCAGCCAGGCGGCGGGCAAGGCGTTTAACATCGGCTCGAATGAGGAGATAACCATCGAGGCCCTTGCCGACAAAATCATCGCAATGACCGGCAGCAAAAGCCGAAAGGAATTTGTCCCCTACGAGGTCGCCTACGGCAGACCAATCGAAGATATGATGAGACGGGTGCCGTGTCTTGAGCGGATAGGCGGGGCGGTTGGCTGGCAGCCAAAAATGGATTTACACAGCGCACTGTGCGCAATTGTCGGCAGCAATCTGCTGGATAAAGGTCAGGTTGTGTGATAACATCACAAAGGTTTGGTGCAGGAGACAAGAAAATGGGTGATAATGTAAATGTTGCGGTGGTTGGCGCGGGCTACTGGGGTAAACACCTCGTGCGGAACTTTGCGACGGCGAAAAGATGCAATCTAAAGTATGTCTGCGACCTGAATGAAAAGATATTGGCTGCACAAAAAAGGAATTTCCCTTTTATCCAGACCACGACAAATCTTGATGATGTTCTGGGCGACAAAGAGGTCGATGCGATTGTGATTGCGGCCAACGTCACGAGCCATTTTGAGTTGTGCCGCAGGTCTCTCGAGGCAGGCAAGCACACCTACGTTGAAAAGCCGCTGACGGCAACAGTATCCGACGCGAAGATGCTGGTTGAGCTGGCGAAGGAAAAGGCCGTCAAACTTATGGTAGGCCATCTGCTGGAGTATCACTCGGCGGTGATTTACCTTAAAGATATGATAGACAAAGGTCAGATTGGGACCCCCTATTACATATATACTCAGCGGGTAAACCTCGGGATTGTTCGCAAGGACGAGAATGCGTGGTGGTCGCTTGCGCCGCATGACATATCAGTGGTCTGTTATCTTCTGGGGTCCGAGCCGATTTCCGTGGCGGCACACGGGCAGTGTTATCTTCAAAAGGATATTGAAGATGTGGTCTTTGCAACAATCAAGTTTGCAAGCGGGGCCGTGGCAAACATACACTGCAGCTGGCTTGACCCGCATAAAATCAGAAAGGTGACGGTGGTGGGCAGCGAGAAGATGGTGACATTTGACGATATGGAGTCCACGGAGAAGGTCAGGGTTTATGACAAGTCCGCGGCTATAAAACAGGATATGACAACGTCCTATGCCGAGGTGATATCGCTGCGATTCGGGGACATAGTGATTCCGACGGTGCGAGGCGGAGAGCCGCTGGCGCTGGAGTGTGCTCATTTTATAGAGGGTGTGCTTGACGGCAAGCCCATCCGCAGCGACGGAGCGGACGGGCTGCGCGTGGTTAAAGTTCTGGAAGCAGGACAGAAGTCGCTTAAAAGCAAAGGCGAACCGGTGAATCCGGAGGAGCTCTGATGACGGCTGACAAGAAGAATTATTTTGTTCACGAATCGGCGTATGTTGACGAACCGTGTGAAATAGGCGAGGGGACGAAGATATGGCATTTCGCGCACATAATGAAAAATGCGAAGACGGGGAAAAATTGCATCTTCGGACAGAACGTGTGTATCGCCAGTGACGTGGTAATAGGCAACAATGTCAAGGTGCAGAACAATGTTGCGGTGTATACTGGAACGGTGATTGAGGACGATGTTTTCCTGGGGCCGTCCTGTGTGCTGACGAACGTTACGAATCCGCGTTCTCAGATAGTCCGTCACAGTCTTTACGAGAAGACGGTGATAAGGCGCGGCACTACGATTGGGGCCAACGCGACCATTGTGTGCGGGATTGAGCTGGGCAGGTACTGTTTTATATCGGCGGGAGCCGTTGTGGCGAAAGACGTTCCTGATTATGCGTTGATGATGGGCGTTCCTGCCAGACAGGCAGGGTGGATGAGCCGGCATGGTATTCGCCTTGGTCGCCCCGATTCCCAGGGCATTATGATTTGTGCGGAGAGCGGTTATCGCTACAAAGAGGTTAAGCCGGGGGTATTGAGGTGCCTTGATTTGGATGAGGAGGCGCCGCTGCCCGCGGATAAGGCACGAGGGACTCTTCCATACGACGAGTTCAAAAAGCAAGTCAAGTAAACTGGCCTGTTTCGGCCGGGATGTTAACCAAATAGAAAATACACATTTCTTGAATTGACCGGGAGGTGCTATGCAGATTCCATTGCTCGATTTGAAGGCGCAGTACGCCACGTTAAGAAAAGAAATTATGTCCGCAATTTCGGAGGTTCTTGAATCTCAAGTATGTATCGGCGGCCCTAAAGTAGCTGAGCTGGAGCAAAAAATTGCGGCGAGAAGCGACTGCAAATTTGCGGTCGGAGCTTCGAGCGGAACGGATGCGATTTTGAACAGCTTGATGAGCTTGGAGATTGGGGCGGCGGATGAGGTAATCACCACGCCTTTTACTTTTTTTGCGACGGTCGGTTGTATCGCCCGCACAGGCGCAAAGCCGGTGTTTGTGGACATTGACCCGCGAACCTACAATATCGATGCTCGGCTTGTTGAGTCCGCGGTCACCGAAAAGACCAAGGCCATAATGCCGGTTCATCTGTTCGGCCAGATGGCCGATATGGACCCGATTATGGATGTTGCAAAAAAGCGCGGGCTTGCTGTAATTGAGGATGCTGCCCAGTCCGTCACGAGCACCTACAAGGGCAGAAAAGCGGGCGGCATAGGGACGGTCGGCTGCTTCAGCTTTTTCCCGAGCAAGAATCTCGGCGGCGTCGGCGACGGAGGGATGATTGTCACCAACGACGAGCAGCTTTATGGTCGGCTTTCAACAATGCGCAACCACGGCAGCAAGCCAAAGTACTACCACAAATATATCGGCGGCAACTTTCGATTAGACCCCATTCAGGCGGCAGCACTGCTGGTCAAGCTTCCGCATCTGGATGAATGGTCGCAGGCACGCAGGAAGAACGCGGCTTATTATGACAAAAAATTTGCTGGGACCGCCGTGCAGACACCCTATATCAGTCCTGATTGTGTGAGCATTTACAACCAGTACGTCATCAGGGTCGCCAGACGCGAGGAGTTAATGGCACTGCTTAAGGGAAAGAATATCGGCTGCGAGGTTTACTATCCTGTGCCGATGCATATCCAGGAATGTTTCAAGTATCTCGGCTATAAACAGGGAGACCTGCCGGAGGCCGAAAAGGCAGCCAGGGAAGTGCTGGCCATTCCCATCTATCCGGAACTAACCGATGAAATGAAAGATTACGTGGCGGAAACAATTCTGGAGATTGTCCAATAAATCACTGCGTTGCTGCCCGGAAACGTGCGTGGTGGTGTTTCAATAAATCCGTAGCGCCGAAAAACAGGCGCGTCTGTAATTGGCGGTAAAAACTGCAGCATATTTTTAGCGCACCACAGGAGTCGTTCCTAAATTTCGTTGCCTGCATCCTGAAAGGCGTCGGAAATACCCATCAGGTTGAGTTGTTGGTTAAACATGAAGAAGACGACACCGAGAAGTTTTAAAAAACAATCAGCAATAAGCATTGTTTACCATATAGCCGCTCTGTTATTCGCCTTTCTGTCTCAGATTGTAATTGCACGGGTGTTCGGTCCAGAGGGTCGAGGCATTTTCGCAAACGCCTATATGCTTGCAGGGGTGCTGGAGTTGCTGTTAAGTTCAGGACACGCTCTGACCAATGCTTACTTTGTGGCATCAGGCAAGCAGCGTGCCTCCGAAGCGGCGGGGAGCAGTATCATAGGTTTGGCGATGAGTGTTTTGTTGTTGTCCGGTTTCACCTTTTATGTAATACATTGGCGTCCATCGTTCGTGGTGCTTTTGAGTAATTCAATTATTCTCTTGGCTTTCGCCGCTATCCCCATTCGTTTGTTGGCAGAGCAGCTAAACGGCATACAGAGAGGGCTCGGCCACGCGGATTTAGCTTATATGTATTATGGTATTGCAGGATTGTCACGGCTTTTATCTTTAGTGATTTTTTGCTTATTGCTATCCTGGGACCGGCTTGAGACCGTCTTTGTTGCCGGGTTAATCGGGGTAAGCGTCGGAGCGTTGTTTGCATTGTGGTTTCTCCGTCATTATCTGGCCTTTTCATGGCTTAAACCCCGACCAAAAGCCTTCATTCAAAGTATGGGGTATAGTTTAAAATTCTTCGGAGGGAAAATTTCCAGTCCAATGGAATGGCAGATAGATATAATTATCATCCCCCTGATTTTAAGTGACGTAGCTTCACTGGGTAACTATGCTCAAGGATTTGCGATTCTGAATCAGATGCTGCTTTTACCAGTTGTGCTTGGATATGTTTTAATGCCCCGCGTGGCGAAAAACGCAAATGAATCTGACTATCTGACGGCGAGGGTCTGCAGGTTGGTATTTACCTTTTCAGCTTGCATGGGCATTGCGATTCTGCTTTTGGCCAAGCCGGTGGTTCCATTGGTTTTTGGAAAAGATTTTTCTGCAGCCGTACCGTTGATGTGGATTATGCTTGCAGGTATGGTTTTCCGCAGTGTGTCTAAAATCCTGTATTACTATTGTCAGGGGGCGGGCATGCCAATGACTATCACAGTCGTCTCTTTTATCAGTCTTGGCGCAATGCTGACAATCGATATTATTTTGATACCAATAATAGGCATAAAAGGAGCAGCAATTGGAACGCTGTGCTCCTGCTTCGTGGAATTCCTCATTTTTTCGAGCATTTTCCTGAGAAATTCCGGGGCAACGCTTGGCCAGATGCTTCTTTTACGACGGACAGATGTGCAATTACTTGCCAATACGTTTAGAAATCTAAAATACATGGCACAAATACCCGACCAAACAGAACCGCCGTAATCGGCTGTTCACAGGAGAATATTATGTTAGTGGTCTTTGGTCCCAAAGGAGCGGGGGTTGAGTACATTGAAAAGAATGTCCAGCCAACTCTTGGAGAATGGTGTAGTAAGCCGCCGCAGATTCTCCAAAATCGGAATCAGGTAGTAGCTTTTTGGCCTTCGCAGGCATTTGCAGAAATGATTATTAAACCGTACGGCTGGTTTCTGGGTAATGGGTACTGGGAAGATATGCCTTCTGGTTATACGGACGATTCCAAGGATTTATTGGAAACCTGTCTCGATGTTTGGAGATTAGAAGGAGTTGATTTTCTCAAGCGACTAAACGGCTCGTTTAATCTTTTCATGCACGATACAAATTCGGGAAAGAGTTTGGTCTCGACAGATCGCATATGCACGAATCCTTTGTGGATGGCAACGCTAAAGGATGGAGGGGTGGCGTTTTCTCCGTGTAATGAGTATTTAATCTCATTAACAAACCAGAACATAGATATGGCCGCTTTATGGTCATTTTTGACTAGAACGAGTCCGGTTGGAGACAGGACTTTACTTGAATCCATCAGAGTTGTTCGTCCAGGTACTGCAATATGTTTCGACGGTTTAGGTAATTCAAAATGTGTGGAATGGCACAGTCCCAAGTTTAAACCCGAATTCAATCACAGCATCGGTTACTGGGCAGATGAATTTAATAGACTTGTTGGCAGAACAGTGGAAAAGCAGCTAAAACAGTTTCAATCACCGGGACTGATGCTTAGCGGGGGTATTGATTCTCGATTGGTCGCCTCGCATTGTCCACCAAGGACAAAATGCTTTACGACAGCGGATTTTTACAATAGGGAAGTAAAAATAGCTGCTAAGATTGCCAAAATCTGTGGATTAGAGCACATTCCAGTAATTCGCGATAAAGACTGGTATGCCAATACTGTCGAGAAATCAGCAAGACATTGCGTGGGGCTTTGGCGATGGAATGCGCCTTTCAACCAGTTGGAAAATTATGGAGGTGATTGGCAGGAAATAGATTGTATACTTGGAGGGCTGTGGTTCGACACATACTTTAAAGGATATGATATTCCAGATGAACTTTGGACAAGTTCGCAGGATATTAATGATACAGAAAAAGCGATTTCATTGATTATCCAGTCAGATGAGAAGGAATACAAATTTGTGCATCAGCTTAAAGAAATAATTCGTCCTGGAATACTGGACGCATCTCGCGAGGCATTTGAAAAGGTGTTCCGTGCGGAACTGGAACGGGTTTTTCCTGTTTGCACAAATACGATAGAAGCTTTCCAACTCGCACAGTTTGGAGCTGTTTATCGCAGTTTTGCTTATCAGATGGTAAGCTATGTTAGAAAATTCAAAGCTGTAATAAACATAGTTGACAACCAATTGTATGATTTGTTTTTCAGGATTCCTATTTCTATTAAACAGCATGGTGAAATTGTGCGTACGGCGCTTTGGCAAAAAAATAAGCGATTAGCGTTTTTAGCAAACTCAAATAGTTGGCTACCTGCATTTCTACCCAATTCTTTTCATAAAACCGCTGTCCGCGCCCGATGGAAAATATCCCATATTCGTCAGAAGTGGTACCAATTAGCCAAATCGAGAGAATATCGGAGCCATGGCTCCTGGCCCCAAATGGGTCGATTATGGGCCAATAATCCCAAAATGCAGGGAATAATAAATGGATTAATCAAGAATCCTCCGGGTTTACTCGAAAGATTTTTTGATATGGATTCTGTTCTTAAAATTTGGGAAAAGCACAAGAACGGCTCCGGCGATTATTCTGATATTCTGGGTATTATCGTAGGCATAAGTTTTTCCGAGGTGGGAGAACAACACCGCTAATTAATATAACTAACCGGCTGCTTAACAATGGGCACATTTGAATTTGATTTTTTTGGTAGAATTAAGGGCTTTTCGGAAGCATTCGGCCCAGGCGCTATTATTGCCATACTTGTCCTGATTATAATAACCGTGATGATATCTTTATGGCGAGGCACGGGACTAATAATATTCATCCTTTTCCTGACATACTCTGTTGGGGCCATTACAAGCGGCGGAGTTATATTTGTATCAACGTTAATCCGATGGGCGTGTCTTGCTTTGCTGGGAATTGGCTTCTTTCGGGGATTTAGCTTGCCAAAAGCTTCTATGCTTTTTTTCGATTTTTATGTGCTCTTGGCCTTCATACTTGTCATTTTTTCTTCCTTTCCCACTATAGCTGTTCAGTTGGGCGTTTTGTTGCTAACAACAGTTATATGCGTCCCCATTGCGATTAACAGCTATATCAAATCTACAGAAAATATCAGACGGCTGTTTAAGATGGGCATTGTCGCAGGCGCCGTCTGGACCCTGACCAGCATTACGTTCCTGGGTGAATATATGCACTCGACGGAAGAAAGGTTTATTGCTGCAGGGACAGCAGGTACAGGAGTAATAGCTTATGCCGGCGCCTTCTTTGCCCCGATGATTGCCTGGGGGATTATCCAGAAAAGAGATGCTCTCTGGAAAATTTTCGGTATGATTTTGATAGTGCCTTTCACAACGATTTTGCTTTTGAGTGCCGTGCGCAGCGCAATACTGGGAATGTTAGGTATAGGGCTATTTCCGCTGCTTTTCCTGAGAGGCAAGCCCCTCAGAGCTTTTGTCCAACTATTTGTCGTGTTCTTGCTGATAATGTTCAGTATAGGCATTCTGTTTGTTCTTGTGCCGGGAAAAGCTGAATATTTGATTAACAGAATTTTCTCCTCATCAACTACCGGTCGAATTTTTGTATGGAAGACGGTTTTAAGTTCTTGTCTTGAGAAGCCGTTCACTGGGCGTGGTATCGGTGCAGCTGCTGTTGATGGGATACGTATATTTGGTCTCCAGTTCCACAATGCCTATTTGGAAATCTGGTATAACACCAGCCTTTTTGGTCTCTTTGCGGTGTTGGTTTTTTTGGGGATATATCTTTTGAGAAGTTTTCGTTTGGTAATGGCTGCTCCGACAGAGGAACTGGCTGATTTTTCACGGGTCGCTTTGGGATATATACTTGGTATATGCGTGATGAACATGTTTGAAGGTTCTCTTGCCGGGGCCGGCGGAATATCCGTCACTATGGTGCTGATTATAGCTGTTATGATTGACAAACTGAAACAAATAATGCAAGAGGAATCTTCTTGTGAAGATATTGATGAGAATTGGCTTTCGGCAGAAAATCGGGAACAAGGCGAAGAAAACTCTTTTGAACAAACGGGGCTTCATTATTAATAGCGATCTAAAAAATGCTTGAAAAAATGGGATTATCTATTGGGGTTCTGATTCTATCGGTATTTTTACCGTGTAGGGCTGGCGAAGTAAAATTATCTGATGCTGAAATCGACGTCAAATTGATGCTGCTCAAGCCGTTGCCAAAAATTCATTATTATTGGCCTCCCTTTCCCGATCTTCTGGAAACCAGAGATTCCCGCAGATTGTATGAGCTGGCGAGAATAACTCATTCTCTTTGTGTCTCGGGTGAGTGGTGTAACAAGAAACAAGTTGATAATTGTGTTTATATATGCGCCAGACTCAATAAAAGCAATCCTGCCGTCAAGGCGTCGCTTGGGGTCAATTTCACGCCATGGACTAAAAAGTTTGGCAAGGATTTGCCTCCTACCGACAGGGGTCCAACGTATTTTGAGGAGCTTCGGTGGTTTGATGAGCGGGCACGATTAATTAAAAATTGGGTCGATGAGAGTAACCGGATATATGGAAGCGATATTAAGATAACTGCTGTAACGCTGGATTGTGAACGTTTTGCAATTAAGGCAAATGATGAGTTATGGAATGAAGGTATCCGTCAGGCGCTCGATGCTGCTCATACCAAAATGCTGTCTTTGTTCCCTGATGCTCGTATAGAGTGGTACAATCGAGGGGTCGATAGTGTTGAAAGGGGAAACGGATGGGATAAGAGCATAATTTGGACGGGCAGGGAAATAAAAACGTCATTGTCGTACCCCGCTTATCGTGTTCCGGAAATTGAACTTACCCGTGAGCATTTTCGAAGGACCTGTAAGCTTGCTGACCAGATGAATATTTCCGACGTTACACCGTGGGTTGCGCTTGCCAGTGGTGATCGTCGCGGTCTTAAGAAAACGTATTTTGATTGTGATTGGGATTATGACATCATTTATTCTTACCTGATAGGTGCTGAGCTTAATATAAGCTGGTATGGCGAAAGGCCGGAAAGGTTTGCTCCTTATAACAGGGTAAAAGTTGTAATTTTTTATCCCCCGCCGTTTGATAAACGAGTGCCTGAATGGGGTAAGCACTTTATTGCTTATGTACGCGGTGCGACGGCAGTTAAGGATTTGAAAGACTTGGGATACGAAGAACCATGCAATAAGACCAAAAATAATTTATGAAAAACTTATTAGATAAAACGCAGTTTAAGATTTGCCATCTTACCGCCGGCCATCCACCTTTTGATGATCGAATTTTTCATAAAGAGACCAAGACCCTCGCGCAGGCCGGCTATGATGTTGCGATAATTGCTCAGCATGATAAGCAAGAGGTTGTTGATGGCGTGAGAATTATCCCTTTACCAACGCCTAAAAGTAGATTTGAGAGGATGACAAAGATAGGATGGAAACTCTTTAACGTCGCTTTAAGAGAAAAAGCCGACGTTTACCATTTTCATGACCCGGAGTTAATCCCCTATGGGTTAATCTTAAAGCTGCTTGGTAAGAAAGTTATTTATGATGTTCACGAGGATTACCCGAAACAGGTCCTGTATAAAGAATGGGTGGGGAACATATACATTAGGAAGCTTGTAGCATTTGTTACCCGTGTAGCGGAACGAACGGGAGCGTTTTTTTTTGATGGCATCATAGTTGCTACGCCGGATATAGGAAAAGGGTTTTCTCCAGATAAGACCATAATACTGAGAAATATGCCTGTTTTAGAATTGATACATAAAGCTGCTCCTGCTGACGAAAAGACCGACAAGTATGTTGTTATCTATGCAGGGGGGTTGAGTAAAGCTAGGGGTATCAAAGAAACAATTCAATCGATGCAATTTGTCGGAAATAAAGCAGAATTATGGCTTTTGGGAAAATGGATGGATGACGAGTTCAGGAAGGAGTGTGAAGCTTTGGAAGAATTCAAATATGTTCGCTATTTAGGTTTTGTACCGTTAAATGAAGTATACCGATATATGAAAAAAGCGGCTGTTGGTGTTTCCGTTTTGTATCCGATTGAAAACTACATTACAAGCTTACCCGTGAAAGCTTATGAATATATGACCTGTTCCTTACCAATGGTTATGTCTGATTTTCCGTATTGGCAGAAGATTTTTGGTGAGTGTGCGTTATTTGCCGACCCCTACAATCCCAAGGATATCGCCGATAAAATTCTATATCTTTTAGATAATCCTGATAAAGCAAAACAGTTAGCTTACGGGGGAAGACGATTGGTTGAGGAGGAATGTAATTGGGAGGCAGAGAGTCGAAAACTAATCGATTTGTACAAGGGACTTCTTGGTGGAAATAAAACGTCTTAAGGATAGTGAAAACTGATATGCGCTGATTTGGCAAAAAATATGGAGCGGTTTTCAACAGCATCGATTGGTCGAAGATATTGCCGATAAAATTCTATATCTTATAAACAATCTCTATAAGACAAAACAGTTAGCCGACAGAGGGAAGCGATTGGTTGAGAACGAGTGTAATTGAGAAATGGATATCAAAAAACTGGTAAAGTTTTATGAAGGGTTATACTAATGCGGGTGAAAGAAATAACTGATGCGGAGAAGGCTGAATACAATGAGTTGGCATTCCAGTATGGAACGATTTATAATACGGTGGACTGGTTGGGGGTATTTGGGGATAGAGTCAGACTTATAGGTATTTATGATGATGGAAATCACTTAAAAGGGGGATTTACATTATACCAAGTAAAGAAGTTTGGTCTTCGCATTATACGTAATCCGCCATACACACCAAATGTCGGCCCTTTTTTAGAAATAGAAGCTAAAAACCATATAACTATTATGGAAACGTGGAAGAAAGCGTTAACTTTATTAGCTGACTTCATAGACAGTTATCCAAGCTGGGTCACCTCGGTTGCCTTGAGTAAAAACATAATTGACACTCAACCTTTTATCTGGAAAAAATTTAAAGTAGTGGCGGGATATAAATATCTCGTAGATTTAAATGGCTCTATAGATGATATTTGGTCGAGAATGTCAAGGAATCGAAAAAATGAAATAAAAAAGGCGGAAAGCGATGGACTGGTCACAAAAAAGGTGGACGACTATGAAATAGTTAAGATGTTATATATGAAAACATTGTCAAGGCAGGAAATGGTTGCCAATGAATATTATTTGGATAAAGTTCTTTTTGAATTTTCTAATGACGCTAATTCTTTTGCATTTGCAGTATACGATAAAGAGAGGCCTATTGCCTCTTTTTTTGTCGTTTATGATAAAATTGATAGTCATGGCGTAGTCAGTGGATATGACCATGAACAGAAGCACCGTGGTGCGGGCCCGTTGGCTACATGGGCAGCTATCAAACATGCCAAGAGTTTAGGTCTGCAGCATTTCGATTTTGAGGGTTCCATGATACCTCGTATTGAGCAATATCTTAGGGGTTTTGGAGGGCAGTTGGTTCCTTATTATAGCGTCAATAAGGCGAAGTTGCCTCTGGAGATTCTGCTGAAATTCTTCAAAAGAGATTTGTTTTAATATCGAGAGGTGGTATATGAAAAAACTGCTGGCGATAGTTAAAGCATTCATTAAACGTAAGATAATTGATTTCCTCCGGAAAGTTTCAGGGTTAAAAACGTCAATGGATATAGTTGTTTTAACCTTGCAGGTTTGCAAGCTTTTACCTAAGCCTCTAATTGCTTTAGAGGTATTTGGTAAGCACGGCTTGGGGGTTACCCGTGACTATGCTCATCTTTGTGATTATTTAGAGCTATGGGAAATAGATACTATATATGCTAAGTTTGCTCGTAAGTTTTTACCTGAAGCCGTCGTTAAAATTGGTGACAGTATAGACGCAGTAAAGACAGGGAAATTGCTTCGAAATGATTACAACTTTATTGTAATTGATAACCCTATAGTAAGTTTTTTTGGTTCAGGTAATTATTGTGAGCATTTCGACCTTTTCCCTGCTTTGCTTAAGAGGATTGCTGACAAATCTATTCTTATAATGAATGTGGTGGTAGATATGAAGGCAATAGTAAATAATTTCCCTTATATATCTCTTAAGAATTGGACTATTAGAAGAAAAGAGTTTTATCAGAAGAATGAGGATAAGGAGGTAATTGAACCAAATGTAGAAACGATGATAAATCTGTATAAAAAAATAGTTTCCGAAGAAGATTTTACAATAACGAACGCTTTTTTGGTTCCAAGAGATACATGCATGGTGGTTTTAGTTATAGTGCTCAAGAGGAATAGCAAAGAGCATCCCGTATGATGAAGATTATAATATCTCATGACGTTGATCATATTACGGTATGGGAGCATAAATACGATTTGATAGTGCCGAAGTTTATCTGCAGGAGCTTTATTGAGGCTGCCTTGAGAAGCATCTCCATCTCCGAAATTGGAAACAGATTCAATGATTTTCTTAAGAATAAGTGGCAGAATCTGGAGGAAATCGCACGGTTTGACAAAGAAAATGACGTGCCTTCCACTTTCTTCATCGGCGTGAACAACGGAGTCGGACTGAGTTATCCCCCCAGAAGTGCGGAATATTGGATAAAAATAATACTAAATAAAGGATTTGATGTGGGGGTACATGGCATCAGCTTTGCAGATTATGATGACATAAGAAGCGAGTATGAAGCGTTCAAATCTTTGTCGGGTTTGCAAAAATTCGGCATCAGAATGCACTATTTACGAAACGCAGCAAATACAGTAGCCGCTTTGAGTCAGGCCGGATATATGTTTGACTCGACTTTATATAAATTTGAAAACCCCTTTAAAACCGGAAATGTATGGGAATTCCCCCTGCATATTATGGACGGGCATCTTTTCTATAAAAACAGTCGATGGCAAAATCGAACTTTGGAGCAGGCCAAGGACCAGACAAGACAAACAGTTGAAAAGGCCGAAAAAGGAAATATAAACTATCTGACCATATTATTTCACGACAGGTATTTTTGCAAAGGTTTTGAAACGTGGAAACAGTGGTATATTTGGGTCATAGGCTACCTGAGAGACAACGGCTTCAAATTTATAAATTACAAGAACGCCGTTCTGGAATTGGACAAACAAACTGAAGTTTAAATTGGCACATAAAGATTTCCGTCACGGATGGGTTTGTCCAAGAGATAAAGTTTTAGTTATCGGAAATTGACGAAAAGAAACAAGAAAAAATGAATATTTGGATGTTAAATCATTACGCTGTAACTCCTGATTTGTCGGCAGGAACAAGGCATTTTGATTTTGGCATGGAGCTGTCAAGGCGCGGCCATAATATAACAGTGTTTGCTTCGGGGTTTCATCCGGCACATTCAACAAAAAAATGCCCGCATAACCGGGACAAGTATTTGATTGAGGAAATCAATAATAATTTCAGGTTTGTCTGGGTAAAGACCTTTAGATATGAAAAAAATGACTGGAAGAGAGTTGTAAATATGCTCTCTTATTCCAGAAGAGTTCCCGAGATTGTCAAATCTCTGAATTTAGGGAAACCTGATATTATTATAGGTTCCTCCGTCCATCTGTTTGCAGTTCTGACAGGTTACCTTTTGTCCAGGAAATTCAGGTCGTACTTCATAATGGAAGTCAGAGACCTTTGGCCTGAAAGCTTAATAGATATGGGGGTACCAAGATGGCATCCTTTTATAATTCTCCTCGGCTTATTGGAGAGATTCCTTTATAAAAGAGCAGATAAAATAATCGTTCTTCCGCCTAAAGCTCACGAGTACATCGAATCTTTGGGGATTAGCTCACATAAAATCAGGTGGGTGCCAAACGGTGTTGATTTAAGCAAGTTTAATATTAACGATGAAGACGATTTAAATAAGAATAGCAATGAATTTGTCGTGATGTATGTAGGTGCTTTGGGGATGATGAATAATCTTGACGTAGCCATTGATTCCGCAAACATTCTGAAAAATAAGTATTCAAATATAAAATTTGTTTTTGTCGGCGATGGTCTTGAGAAATCAAAACTGGTACAAAAAGCAAAACTTTTAAAGCTTGATAACGTGGAGTTTAGAAATCCTGTTGGAAAAGAGGAAATTCCCAGACTTCTCAGAAAGGCAGATGCTCTTTTTTTCAACTTGCCAAATTTGCCTGTATTTAAATATGGCATAAGCTCAAACAAACTTTTTGACTATCTTGCTTCCGGCAAACCAGTAATATTTTCATGCAGCTCGATAAATAATCCCGTGGATGAGGCAGATGCCGGCATTACAATTTCTCCGGATAATCCCCAGGTATTGGCAGAAGCTGTTATAAAACTTCATAATATTCCGGCGCATAAAAGACAGGAAATGGGCAAAAGAGGTAAAGACTACGTAAAGAAATACCATGACATACCGATGCTTGTAGATGGTATGGAGGAAGTGTTTAAAGAAGCTCTGGAGAAGAAAGAATAATTTTTTTGGAGGGGCAGTGCTCAGGGCGTCTTTGCCAAATTTCAAAGGGAACGGTTTTTGAGTTATTTTAAGGCGCATTGGATAAATGAAAATCTTATCTGTCATTGGTGCTCGGCCTCAGTTCATCAAAGCCGCTTTGGTTTCCCGAAAAATGCGAGAGAAAGGCATACAGGAAATTCTGGTTCATACCGGCCAGCATTATGATTTTAGTATGTCTGATATATTCTTCCAGGAATTGAACCTGCCGAGGCCTGATTATTATCTGGGCATAGGTTCCGGTTTTCACGGCGAACAAACAGGAAAAATGTTAATTGAGTTAGAAAAGGTGCTGCTTCAAGAAAGTCCTGATGCCGTTTTGGTTTATGGAGATACAAATACAACTATCGCGGGCTCTTTGGCGTCGGCCAAGCTTCACGTCCCAATAGCTCACGTGGAAGCGGGTCTGAGAAGTTACAATAAAGGAATGCCCGAAGAAATAAACAGGGTTTTAACGGATCATTGTTCCGATATACTTTTCTGCCCCAATGAGACGGCGGTGAAGAACCTTCAAAAAGAAGGTTTTACCAACATAATTGGAAATGGACGGTTGATAGGAGATGATTTCTCCCTGCCCCGGAAACAATCAAGGACTGCGGTACGCAACTTGCGATCAGGTGCCTCTGATGCGCCTTTTGTAATAAATGTCGGTGATGTTATGTTAGACGTTGCTTTGAGTATGAAAAAGATAATAGAAGAAACAAATCAGGAGGAAAGTTTTTTAGCGAGGTATTCTTTAGAAGCCAAAAGCTATATCCTGGTGACGATTCATCGGGCGGACAATACGGATAACAGGGAAAACCTGGAAAATATTGCCGAAGCGCTCAGGAAAATAGCAAAAAGCGGGTTAAAGATTTTCTTTCCTGCTCACCCAAGAACGCGTAAAGCTCTCGAGAAATTTAATTTGATGAGCAATCTCCCGAAGAATTTAATTATAAATGAACCTGTTTCTTATACGGAAATGATTGCTGCGGAGAATAATGCACGGCTGATTATAACGGATTCCGGCGGCGTTCAGAAAGAAGCTTATTTCTTTAAGACTCCCTGTATAACACCAAGAGATGAAACTGAATGGACAGAACTGGTAAAAGCTGGATGGAACAAGGTTGTAGGAACCCAAAAAGAGAATATCGTCAATGCGGTTTTAGGCGATTTAGAGGAGGATTTCACGAAAAGGAAGTGGACGGATTTTTATGGCAACGGCAACGCTGCGGAGAAAATTGCAAAGGTGCTACTGAGCTATGAAGAATAATAAAATTGTATGGATGTTCAACCATTATGCAGTCACTCCTGAGATGCCCGATGGAACTCGGCATTATGATTTTGCAAAGGAACTGGCATTTGACATACTGGAATTGCCAATGATTATTATGGATAACGCGGCTCGTGTCAAGCCGATTATTATTCGGTTATTGACCTTTGAATATTAAATGGCACACTGTTGGTCGAACAAAACAGAAGCGTAATTCCCGCGAAACTTGTCCTCGCGAAAGCGGGGAGCGAGAATCCAGCTATCCTATGAGTGTTTCTCTGAACTCCTGCTGGAGTTTACCCCGCACCATAATGCGGGGCAGGAGTGATAGTTTGTTTGTTCCATTACCTATTCAAACACCAATAATAAGACAATGAAGAATAAGTCAAGAACTATGCACATCCTCTACATACATCAGTATTTTACCACGCCCTCGGGCATTACCAGTACCAGGTCTTATGAGTTTGCCAGACGGTGGGCTGCCGAGGGGCATAGAGTTACAATGCTTACCAGTGCCGCCTTTCTAACAGACGAAGATTTGGCGAATGCCAGTGGCCGGTTCTTCAAAAGATTTACCCTCGAGGGCATTGATGTTCTGGCAATGGCCATTCCATATCGGCAGCAGATGGGCATATTTAAGAGGTGTTTGTCTTTTCTGGCGTTTCTGCTGCTCTCATCGGTTATGGTACTTTTTATGAGAGGCGTAGATGTTGTTTACGCAACAAGCACTCCTCTTACCATAGGAATACCGGCACTTGTAGCAAAGTGGTTCAGGCGAAAAAAATATGTATTTGAAGTGCGAGACCAATGGCCTGAATCAGTACTGGCACTTGGAATTATAAAAAACAGGGTTGTTGTTATAATACTAAAGATACTTTTGAGGCTTGAGAAATTAATTTATAAAAATGCGTCGGCGATAATTGCAGTTTCTGAGAGTATGGCTGAGGGAATCAGAGAAGTTGCAGGACAGAACAAGCCGATTTATACAGTGACTAACGGTGCGGACTTAAATTTATTTAGGCCGGACATCGATGGCAGCCGGATTCGACGGAATGAAAATTGGGGTGATAAACTCGTATTCATGCACACTGGAGCAATGGGAAAGGTCAACAGTTTGGATTTTGTGATTGATGCTGCCCAGAAACTTAAAGAATATCGGGATATCCTGTTCGTATTAATTGGTCAGGGTTCCAGAAGAAGTGCTCTGGAGAGCAAAATCAAAGAATTTGGCTTGACCAATGTGGAAATTATATATTCTGTTCGCAAAAAACAGCTTCCTTCTTTTCTGGCAGCAGCGGATGTTATTATGGTTGTGATAGGGAGTTTCCCGCTTCAGGAAAAACATGCATCACCTAACAAGTTTTACGATGGCCTGGCGGCAGGGAAGCCGCTGCTTTTGAACTATTATGGCTGGCAGGGTGAAATTCTTAAAGAAACGGGCGCTGGTTTTGGCTGTAAGCTTTGTGATATGGACGAGTTTGCTGAAAAGGTTTTGTACCTTGATTCACACAGAGACCAGTTGGCAAAGATGGGACAAAATTCTCGCCGGCTTGCAGAAAAAAAATTTGACAGGGATAAATTAGCACAACAGGCATTGGGCGTTATTTCTGATGTAGTAAGGTAAATGCGAAATCAGCAGCTGCCGGATGGGGATGTATATAGCGAGTAGAGATGAAAAATAGACCAATGTATGTTTTTACAAACAGCGTAAAGCAAAGGAAGGTTTGATGTCCGGCAAAAACGGCGTGTATTCGTTGTTTGCTGTCGTCGTGGAAGTTCTCGCTATGATGGTTTGTTTTCGTGTCAGAGTCATGATAAATGAGTGAGGCAATGAAAAAGATATTGCAAATCAAATATGATATATTCTGTTGAAGTCGGATTTGTTTCTTGGATACCATTTTACTCTTTCATGGAGACTATAAGAGATGAAATTGGAAGCGGAAGGAGTCAAGACATATTTTGACAAGGTTCCGAAGGAATGGGATGCTCTGTATTCACACGAAAACAAGTTAAGGTATGCCGTCAATAAGTGGCTGCGCAAAGGGCTTTTTGAAAGGTACCGTCTCACGTTTGAGTATTGCGGTGATTTGACCGGTAATAAAGTCCTGGATATAGGCTGTGGAACAGGCAGGTTTAGCATAGAGTGTGCAAAAAGAGGGGCCAAGCTGGTTGTGGGAATCGATTTTGCGCCCTCTATGGTTGGATTTTCACAGCGTATGGCCGAGCAGATGGGGCTTTCTGACAAATGCAAGTTTATTCAGGGTGATTTTTTAACACATGAGTTTGATGGAACGTTTGACGTCGTTCTGGCACTGGGGTTTTTTGACTATATAAAAAATCCCGCCCCACTGTTCAAGAAAATTGGGCAAATGTCTCCCCGCCGGTTCCTTGCGTCATTTCCCAAATTCACCTACATATGGGGCATTCAACGTCATATTCGTTATTACTGGATCAAAAAGTGCCCCATTTATCACTATACTGCGGAGCAGGTTAAGAGCTTATGTAAGGACGCTGGCTTTACTAATTTTGAGATATTACAGTCCAGGCGGGGCCTGTTCTGCGTGGGTGGATGCGATTAATCGATTGCAAGGAGTCCTGCTGTTGCGTGTAATGGCTTAAAACAGCAGGATACGAATGCTAAATGCCCTGACTGTTGATGTTGAGGACGGCTGGTGGATTTTCTCTCGCGATTGGCTCTCAAAGGAGATAGAGCCGACGGAGACGGTAGTGAAGGATACGGAGAGGATACTCGAAATCTTGGCGGCCAGAAGTGTCAGGGCGACTTTCTTCATAGTTGGAAATGTGGCGTCGAAGTTTCCATCGCTTGTAAAACGTATTGCGGGTGCCGGACATGAGCTTGGGATACATGGGTTTTCTCACAGACAGGTTTTTCGACTCAGCAGGGATGAGTTCAGGGATGAGGCCAGAAGAGCAAAGAGTGTGATAGAGGAATTGACGTCGGTGGCCGTGGTTGGGCACAGGGCGGCGGCGTTTTCGGTGACTCCCCAGACACAGTGGTCATTGCGCATATTGGCTGAAGAGGGCTTCAAATATGACTCAAGCGTGGTGCCCTGTAAAAATCCACATTATGGCTGGGAGGGTTTCAGCAAAGATATATGCCGGATAGACCTCGGGGACGGGATGAGTATCGTGGAGGTCCCGATGAGCATCCTGCCTATCCCAATGACCAGCAGGGGCTTTCTGACGGGCGGCGGATACCTTAGACGTTTTCCGTATTTTGTTTCGTATGCTGCGGTTAAACACATTCAAAAGACAAGACCAGTTATCGTTTATGTGCATCCTTATGAGTTTGGCAAGGATGTTGCACCTTTGCCGATGGAGCATCTTTCAACGCTTTCTTGCTGGAGGGCCCGTCTCGCCGCGTGCTGGTACCTTGGGACGGGAATAGGAAACCGGCATACAATACCGGCGAAGATGCAAAAACTGCTGTCTGATTTTGAATTCAGCACAGTGGGACGCGTGGTCAGCAGGTGGCTCGCAAATGACTAATTGACGTTTGCGTGGCATTGCTGTCGTTGGCAGGCGGAAGGACTTACTAACGTGCGTCGGAGAAGAGTATGGCGGGGCTGAGCGGGAAGAAAAGGTCTCCGTTTCTTTTTTTGGCCGGGGCGTTCGTAGCGATTGCGGCGTTGACGTTCGTAGCCAATCGCAGGTCAGGTCTTGCGTATGAGGTGAGTTTTCCGTTGAACGACGGCGTAGCTTATCTTTATACGCGTGGAGATTATTTGGCGGCCGTCTGTCATGACGACAAGGTTTATGTGTGGGATTGGAATAATCTATCAGCCAAGCCGAGAATTGTCGAAGTGCAGTCGGACCAGACGGTTTTGCTGGAGTCGGGTTATGTAGCATCGGTCAGGCGGTCAGGTGCTTATGCAATGGTCGTCGCGGATTTGGACGGCGGCAGGGAGGACAAGAGGATACCCATTCCGGCTGGGGACAGACGGGTGTACCTGGGAGCGAACCGCAGCGGCTGCGCCGCAGCGGCTGTGCTTGCTGAGGCGGGCAGAGAGGCAAAGCGCGGCGGCCAGGAAGTGATGCTTGTGGACTGCAATGCCGGATTGGTTCGTCCCGTCGTCGCATTGAGGGAGGCGGCAGGAGACCGAGTGACGAGTATGGCTGTCTCGGATGATGGCTACCTTGTTGCTTTAACAGGCGAGAGGGCCGGACAAGGGTGGGTCGCCCTGGTCAATGTGGAACAGACGCATCTGGTGTGGGATAAACAGTTGCCAGACCTCCAGAAGATACATAACGCGGTTTTCTCAACGGACGGCAGGGTAATCTACATCAGGGGCACGGACAGCACCGTGCAAATACTGGATAGCAACACAGGAAATGTCCTTAAGCGGTTGCTGCCTTTTCGGGAAAACAGGAGCACGGCGCGTAGCCAGGACGTTCAAGTCCTGGCTACCAGCAACGATGGGCGTTTTATGGCAGCCAACGTCTCGAATACGGTCTGTATATGGGATTGCGCCACGGACAAAGTGATATTCAGCAAATGGCCTGGACACAAGCTGGTCAGCGGGCTGGCATTTTCGCCGGACTCAAAATTTCTGGCGACAAGCGACAGTCGCCAGGGAGGCACTATTAAAATCTGGCGAGTTCCGAAACGCTGATTAATTGCTGGGCATTAGGATGAACCGGGTGATTCGGTCTTTCGCAAAGCGCACAATCGACATCCTTGCCGGCATTGCAGGGCTGATGATACTCGGTCCTGTGATGGTGATATTGGCGATAGTTATACGTGTGAAACTCGGCTCACCGGTGTTGTTTGGACAACAAAGGCCCGGTTTGGGCGGCAAAGGATTTGTATTATATAAGTTTCGCACGATGACGGACCGGCGCGACGCATCCGGGCGGCTGTTGCCGGATGAGCAGCGTTTGCCGGCGTTCGGGCGGTTACTGCGAAGTACCAGCATCGATGAGTTGCCGGAGCTTTTCAACGTATTGAAAGGCGATATGAGCGTTGTCGGCCCCCGGCCATTGATGATGAAGTATCTTGGCAGATATACTCCCGAACAGGCCAGACGCCACGAAGTCAGGCCCGGCATTACCGGCTGGGCACAAATAAACGGGCGCAACGCCATATCGTGGGAAGACAGGTTTAAGCTCGATGTCTGGTACGTTGACAACTGGAGCTTGTGGCTCGATTTGAGGATACTGGCAGGGACCGTTTGGATGGTAATCAAAAGAGAAGGCATAACCCAGCAGGACAGGGCAACAATGGATGAGTTTATGGGAACTGCTCGAACAGGAAACGAGGAGACGCCAAAGTGTTAGCCCACGAGCAGATTAAAAATATCGAGTCACGGTTTGGCTCACCCTTTTATATTTTCGACGAAGCTGCGTTTGCAAAGAATTATGACGACATTGTCGGGGCGTTTGAAGGCAGCTACGAGAAGTTTATATTGGCCTATTCCTATAAGACCAACTACATCCCATATTTGTGCAGGGTTATCAAGTCGAAGGGCGGCTTCGCTGAGGTCGTATCGCGCCTTGAGTATGACCTTGCCCTGAAAATCGGGCAGGACCCAGGGAAGATTATCTTTAACGGCCCCGTAAAAAGTTACGAGGATGTCGTTCTCGCGCTAAACAACCGGAGCATCGTCAATCTGGATTCGTGGTATGAGGTTGATTATGTGCGAAAATACGCGGCTGATAATCCCGGCCGGGCAGCTAAAGTGGGTATTAGAATAAATATCGACTTGACGGACAAGGCGGGCGTATCACATCTGTATGAGGGTATGAGTGCGGGGCGATTCGGATTTTCTACAGAGGGAGACAATATAGCCAAAGTTGTCTCGGAGTTGAGACGTTCAGATAATGTTGTTATCAACTGCCTTCACGGCCACAGCTCGACGCGGGACAGGTCCGTGTGGTGTTATGAAAAGATAGCGAGGACGCTGTGTGATATTGGTTCGCGGTACGCACCGCAGACCGTCGAGTATATTGACATAGGTGGTGGCATATTCGGCTATATGCCGCCGGAAATGCGGCGGACGCGGACGCCCGCTTTCGATGACTATGCCCAGGCCGTCTGCGGCGTTTTGAAAGACAACCCCTGGATAAAGCAGCGCAAACCTTATCTTGTGCTTGAGCCGGGGGTCGCTATGGCTGCTAACGCCGTTAGCTATGTGACAAAGGTCGTCAGCGTAAAGACCATCAGGGGGCAGACGTTTGTGACCGTCGATGGCAGCGCCTTTCATACCAGGCCCACTTTTCACAAAATCAATCAGCCGCACAGCGTGATTAGCGAAGCTAAAAGAGAAGAACGCCGAACTTTCAGCGTCGTCGGCGCCACGTGTATGGAGAAAGATTATCTGCTCAACGACATCGACGACTTTGTGCCTGAGACGGGCGATTACATAAAGATTGACAGCGTCGGGGCATACACAATTGTCCTTTCGCCCACGTTCATATTCCCCGCGCCGCCGGTATTAGTCGGGCAGGATGGGCGTTACAAAGAGATACGCAGGAGGCAAACTTTCAAGGATATGTTCGGCTGTTATTCTTTCGAGTAAGCAAATGAGAATTCAAGGCCAAAAAGTAGCGATGCGTGATATGCAAAGAACAGACGTGGAGTATAAGGTCAAGTGGTTTAACGACCCCGATGTAAATAAGTCGTTGCTTATTGAGGAGAAGCTGGACCTCAACAAATCGCTCGAGTGGTTCGAGCGCACCAGAAACGACGCCTCAAGGCGTGATTTTGTGATAGAGAGCAAGGAAGGAAAACCGATAGGCATAATAGCGTTAGTGCACATAGATGATGTCCACGGCACGGCAGAGTGCTTTTGTGTTATTGGAGAAAAAGCGTACTGGGGCGGCGGCATCGGCACTGAGGCGCATATACTATTGGCGGACTGGGCCTTCAGGGACCTGGGGCTGCACAAGATATGGGCTTACATCCGGCCGGAAAATACCGCAATTATAAAGGTGGTCGAAAAAATCGGCTTCAAGGTCGAGGGCATGCTGAGGGAGGAGAAGTGCGTCGCAGGCAAAAGAGTGGACGTCGCTCGGATAGGGTTATTGCGCCGGGAGTTTTATGCGGTGCATTCTGAGCTTGGGAAGAAAGGGTGCGATGGGTAACCGAGAAAAACATTCTGATATCGAAGAGAAGATAAAAACCGTGGTCGTTCTTGGTGCCAGTGGCACCGTAGGTAGTTTAACCGGCGGGCTGATGGCGCAGAACGGACTAAAAGTTTACTTTTTGAGTCGCACGCAGGAGGGTTCCGAACGCGGGCTGCAAAAGGCGATAGCTCAGGCACGTTCGGAGATGATAGCGCGCAATATCGTGTGTGGCGATTATGGGCATCTGCTCAAGCAGGCCGTCGGCGAAGCGGACTGGGTGGTTGAGGCGGTCACCGAAGATGTCGGTATAAAGCAGCAGATACATGAGCAGGTCGAGGCGCGTAAAAAACCGCACGCAATCGTCAGTTCAACAACGTCCAGCTTGCCGCTGTCGGCGCTGGTCCGGGGGCGCAGTGAGGATTTCAAAAGACGCTTTCTGTCAACGCACTTTTACAATCCGCCCGGGAGGATGCTGGCCTGCGAGGTGACCGGGACCGAGGACACAGACCCGGATATCGTCGACTTTATGAGAGATTTTCTCGCCAAGCGCCTTCGGCGTGTCGTCATACCGGTCAGGAACGTCGCAGGATTTGCAGGGAACCGAATTGCGTTTTTGCTTTTCAGCCGAATCACGTCCCTGGCCTGCGAATTTGGCGTGGAAATGATGGACTACCTGATTGGGCCATACACCGGCCGGCTTATGCCCCCGCTGGCGACGCTCGATTTGGTCGGATTAGACATCCACAAGGCGATTGTCGATAGCTTGGATGCAAATACTAATGACGCGATGCACAATTGGCTTGTCGTGCCGGGCTACATCAGCACAATGATTCAGCGGAATCTGCTGGGCAATAAGACAAAAGGCGGCTTTTGTAAAAAACTGGAGGGCGGCAAACGTGTGTTCTTTGACCCCGTTAGCTGCGACTACATCCCGGCCATAGAGCCGCACGTGGCGTTCGTGGAACAAGCAAAACACTTTATTCGTATGGGAATGTATAGAGAGGCTTTTGAGGTGATACTGTCGGCCCAGGGCAGAGAGGCCGAGGTTGTTAAGGATATTCTGTGTGCGTATGTTGCCTATTCTTACTCGCTTGTAGGCGAGGTCACCGACAGCCGGATGGGTATCGAAGGAATTGACAAGGTGATGTCCTATGGGTTTCACTGGGCACCGCCGAGCGTAATTGTTGAAATGCTCGGCGGCAGCAGCGCTGCTGCCGGGCTGCTCGCCGAAAGGGGTTTGCCCGTCCCACAGACACTGCACAATGACCTCAAATCGGGCCTGCGAATTACCAGCCCCGGCAAGTATTTTGTGGCTAAATGAACGTATAAGAAAGCAGACAAATGAAAAACGATGCGGTTTACATTCTCGGCGGTTACCAGACGGATTTTGCCCGCAACTGGGCAAGAGAGAATAAGCACGTAGCTGCTATGATGCGCGAGGCATACCAGGGCAGCATCGAGGCGACAAAAATCGAGCCAGGCGACATCAAGGCGGCGTTCATCGGCAACTTCGCCGGCGAACTGTATTGTATGCAGGGACATCTCGGCGCGTTTTTCGTGGATTTCGACCGTCGCTTCGTGGGCCTGCCTACGATGCGTTTTGAGGCCGCCTGTGCCTCCAGCGCCGTGGCGGCTTTGGCCGCAATGGCACACATTCAGGCGGGGACCTACGACCTGATATGTGTAATCGGCGTCGAGCTAATGAAAACAGCCGACTCAGCCAAAGGCGGCGATTATCTCGGAACAGCCGCCTGGTATGAAAAAGAGTGTGCGGGCATAGAGTTCCCGTTTCCAAAGCTCTTCGGCCAGCTCGGCGACGAATACGACAAACGCTACACACTCGACAACAAACATCTGGCTCGAATCGCCGAGATAAATTACTCCAACGCCAAAAACAATCCCAACGCCCAGACCAGAAACTGGTTTATGAGCTTCGAGCACGCCTGCAAAACGGGCGAATACAACTCCGTTATCAGCGGGAGAATAAAAGCCAGCGACTGCTCACAAATAACGGATGGCGCCGTATGCCTGTATCTTGCCTCCGAAATGTATGCAGCAAAATACGCCGGCCAAAGGGGACTTAAGCTTGAAAAAATTCCTCGCGTCCTCGGCTGGGGGCATACAACGGCCCCAATCGAGTTTGCCAGAAAAGTCGCGGACTCAAAGGATAACGAGTACGTTCTGCCGATGACGCGCAAAGCAATAACAGATGCATATCGGCGTGCAGGCATTAAAGATTGCTGGGATTTGGATGTTATTGAGACCCACGACTGCTTCACGACGTCAGAGTATATGGCCATAGACCACTTTGGGCTGACTAAACCCGGCCAGTCGTGGAAGGCAATCGAAGAGGGTATCATAGCGATGGATGGCAAACTGCCGATAAACCCCTCCGGCGGCCTAATTGGCTGTGGCCATCCCGTCGGCGCCACCGGCGCAAGACAGCTGCTGGACGCCTATAAACAGGTGACGGGCGCCGCCGGTGATTATCAGGTGCCCGGCGCCAAAAAAGTCGCCACGCTCAACATAGGCGGCACTGCAACAACAAACGTCTGCTTCATTGTAGGCAAGGAATAATCTGCCGCTTTTCAGGTAAAGGATATCATATATGATTGGTTATTCCCGAATAGAAGGTGAAGTTTTCAAGTTTCAAAAAGATTACGCAGGCGTTGCTCCGAAAGTAAGCGTGGAGACAAAGATTTTATGGCTAAATGAGGTAACAAATCAGCAGTGGAAGCAGCTGAAACAGTTGCAGGGGAAATTCGCTGTTACTTACCTTAGATTTCGGTATAACTCGCCCGACACCCGGATACTGTTGGCTTTTTGTAAAAGAAAGCTGATTCACGTTGAGTGGATTGTGCCGGCAAAGAAAATTCGGCGGCGTTATCATTTTGTCACTGAACATTCTTACCTCATAATTTCCTGCTTAACATCTCCGGATTTTCGAGGCAAAAGAGTTTATCCTTCTCAACTGCGAAGAGCCGTTGAGTCGTCGATACCAACTGATACATATTGGGGATTAGCGGAATATAGAAATATACCCAGTTTGAAAGGGATATCTAAAGCTGGTGGCGTGAAGGTCGGCGAGTTCATTCAGAAAAAATGGCTCTGGGGCTGCGTATCTCATCTAAAGTATTTTCCTGAAAGAGATGGCAACAAATGACAGCAAGGGATTCCAGCAATACATATGCTCAGCTTTTGAGGGAACAGGGCTGCTACGTAATCGATGTAGCTGGGGCGGATTGGTATGATTACAGCGGCTTTATGATTCCCGCTTATCTTCCTCACTGCTGCCCTGTCATTACCGAGGAATCAGCCGTTGAGGTTCTCCGTAAATCCAAGCAGCCTTCTGCCCCGTGGAACAACAGACTCGGAACTGCAAATGAATTGGGATGTACGTGGTACCGTTTGAGTTGTGAAACCATACTGAGTCTTAAGAGAGCAGGCCTTCAGGTCGTTGCAGCAGACATTGCTCGTTCCGGCGTAGGCCAACGCCGGCACGCTGCAGAAACGCAAATCATCAGACGACTCCATCTCGGTTTATAGAAGGCGCAGATTTGTCCTATTTATTCAAAAACTTGAATGTTTTCAATAGGGTAAAGACAACGCAAGGGTCCAACAGAATGTGTGAGCGTGGATTGCATTACTCATGGGAGGATAGCTACTAATATGCATATGGAAGTATTTCCCTTCAAAGACGCCTATTGGGTCGCCAGGGGCAATAGCAAGCTTCTCAGTTACACTGGGCCGGCGTTGAAAACAAACTTGGATTCAAAAGCAGTAAAGCGATTCTTACGCAAAAAAAAGGCGTGGGGGGCGATATGGAACTATGACCATGACTACGCCAACGATGGTTTGTGGTACAGATGTATCTGTGATACTAAGGGATATGACGAAAGTTGCATATCTAGTAAAAATGTGCGGCATAATCTTCACCGCAGCTTAAAGCGATGTACGGTTCGTCGGGTAGAGTATCCATTTCTGGCAGAAAACGGGTATGATGTCTATGCCAAAGCGTCATCTCGCTACACCAACTTTAAACTCGAACCCAAAGGCCAGTTTAGCCGGCAGATGCTTAGGCACTGTGATATCGAAAACGCTGAAGCATTTGGGGCATTCGTTGATGACAAACTAATCGCATATATGACGGTGTTTATATGTGGGGACAGCGCGCGTGGCGATACGGCAGCATTTGATCCTGATTACTCAAATGCATATCCGATGTACGCTTTGTACTTCAGAGTAGCCCACCACTACGTTAATGAAAGGGGTTGCCGGGAATTCGACCGTGGCAGTAGGCCCTTGGTTCACGAAACAAACGTTGATGATTTCCTTCTGCGGCTTGGCTACCGAAAAGCGTATTGCAGGATGGGTTTATACTTGGCTGCGCCAGTTCGAATAGTGCTTAGGGCAGTTAGAATATTGAGGAAATTTTTGAAGTATATGCTTCCGAGTCGATATTGTCTTGTCTTAGAAGGTTTGCTCAAAGCTCAGGATATAACGCGGGCCACAACGGTGCCAGCATCTTACGGAGGAATAACAATTGGAAGCACCGATAAATATTCCGCGTTTGTGACGTATGGATGGTGCCGAATGACCTATGCGGTAGTGCTGTCGCTTGGGCGACGGGGCATTGATGTTCACGTCAGCGACGCGTCGTCAGTCGCGATGTCTCGCTACTCGCGATACTGCAAATCATACGTGAAGGTGCCCGACTTTTTCGTTGAGCCGGACAGGTACTTTGAGGCCACCTGTGAGGCGCTCAAGAAAACAGGTGCGAAGGTATTGCTTCCTGCGCACGAAGATGTAGGGATATTCTGCCGGCGAAAAAACGAACTCCCTCCCGGTGTTTGCGTAGCGCTGCCAGACTGGGACAATTACCGTGTGGCAGAGGATAAGCTTGCGGTCTTGGACGTGGCCGCCCAGGCCGGCTGTCCTACTCCACTGACCATCAAGGTCGAGTCATTGTCACAGTTGGAGGACCTGTCCCGGCGAGCAGGGATGGGCTGGCCTGTGGTGCTGAAAACGCACATAGGAAACAGCGCTAAAGGCGTACGAGTCGTCCACAATCGAGACGAGCTTTTAGCCGGCTTCAAAGAGCTCGTGGAGACGTTCCATCTGCCCCAGGACAGATGGCCTTTTGTGCAGCAGTTTCTCCCCGGGGACGCAGCGGGTGTGTGTATGCTGTATCAGAATGGCCGATGCGTCGCCAGCTTTGCCGAGCGGTACCTGCGGTGTAAGGAGCCGGGCAAGTTCGGGACATCTACACTTCGAGAGCCGTTCGAAAACCGGCAGCTTATTTTGCAGGCCATATCCGTAATGGACAGATTGAAATGGCACGGCGTGGCGCATATCGATTTCGTCGCGGACAAAAATGGCCAATATCGGCTCATAGAAGTCAATCCTCGCCTGTGGGGCGCTCTGGCGCTGTCCGTATTCGTGGGAGTCGACTTTCCTTATCTGTGGTACCTGATGGCACTGGGAGAATCGGTAAACGAACCGGCCGGGTCAAAATACCCGCCGATAAAGTGCAGGTGGATAGTCGGTGACTGCCTGGCGTTTCTGGAGCGTGTTGAGCGCGGAATGCCGGCAGAGGCGGTGCAGATTCTGGCCCCCCAGCTAAGATGTTATCACGATGACTTTGTCTTGTCCGACCCGCTGCCGCTTGCGTTCGAGCTGATGGACTACGTGGCAAAGTTCTTGAAGTCGGGCGGGTCGGTCAATCCGGTGACCGGCGGAATGGTGCGATGAGGTCCGAAACAAATTCCAAAGCACGGTTGCCAAATCCTAAACAAACCACAAATTTCCAAACAAATCCAGATTACCAACATTCCAAATACTTAAAACGTCAGGCGTGAGCCGTCTGGGATTTTCAGGTTTGTTTATTGGTGCTCGTCCTTCTCCCGTAAGGGACGCCTTACGGCGGACTTTGCTCAGGACGGTGAGCAGTTCGGCCCTGAGCTCACTGCCGAAGGGCTTGTCGAACCGTTTGTAATTTGGGATTTTCGGATGTATCCTCTCCTCCAGACCGTAATTGCCGATATTAACACGGTGATTGTGCAAACGATTAGCGCTGGCAATATCGACAGCAAGCTAACCACAAGCCCCACAACGGCATAAATCGCCGTCAGGCCGTAGCAGAGCACGACGGTTTTTCTTATAGACAATCCCCGGTCCATCATCTGGTCGTAAATATGCCCCCTGTCCGAAACGAACAGGGGTTTTTTGTTGACCGTTCGTCTGGCGAAAGCGACTGCGGTATCGAGTATGGGCAGGCCGAATATGACCAACGACGCCAGCCAGAACTGCGGGGCCTTTTCGGCAGAGAGAATCATCAATGTCGCCATACTCAGCCCCAGCAGCAAACTGCCCGCATCGCCCATAAAAATTCTCGCCCCGGTGCGTCGGGGATAATTGAACAACAGAAAGCCACACGCACTTCCCAATATGGCCAGACAAACAACGACCCTTGCCGAATCACCCGGCCCCGGCGAGCCGGGGCCTTGAACGACTCCCATCAAGGTTGCCAATAACAGCATTCCAAAGGCCATAATTGCCGTCACGCCGGCACACAGCCCGTCGATGCCGTCGAGCAGATTCAGTGAATTCGTGGCGCCGAGCACAAAGACGATTACTACGAATGTACCGATAATCAGCCCTGTCGGCCCGTCGAACGGGTTGAGCATCGGCGTCACCCCAGTTGCCACCAGCACGGATGCCGCCGCAACCTGGCCAACGACTTTTTGCCAGGGTCTTATGTTCAAAATGTCGTCGATACAGCCCACCACACAGACAACAGCGCCGGCGATGATGATTCCAACCAGCCATTTATGCACAAGTGGCGGGCACTCCTGTGTCAAACAATGCAGGGCGCAGAGAATGCCTGCGGCCAGACCGATGAACATACCCACGCCGCCGAGGTACGGAGTCGCCTTTTGGTGTGTTTTGACAAGCTTGTCGGGTTTATCGACGATGCCCAGACGCAGCGCGATTTTCTCGCACAGCCGGGTTGCGACTGTAGCGATGACAAAAGAGGCCAGGCCAACAGGCCAAAACTTCAGCGACCAGGTAAGCGGCTTTGCGGTTGCGAGTATATAGTCGAACATCTGATTTTCCTGCAAGGTCCAAAAAAGGCGATTACACTTTATTGTCCGAGGTCCTGTTTGTCCAGCCCCGCCTGATTATTCAGAAGCCCTGAAAGAGACAGGCGTCTGGACAGCCACAGGCCGAACGCATAAACTGTGCGGGCCGTAGGATGTCCAGGGTTGATTATTCGTTTTGTCGAGAGGCGTCGGCGTTGATGAGATACATGAATGGCTCCGCGATGCTGTTTGTTTTGCTGTTTTGTGTGGCCGCTGCGGCGCTGGAGCCAAACGAGATTCTTGTAATTGTTAACGGGGATATTGAACAGTCGGTAGAACTGGGACATTACTATTGCCGGCGGAGAAACGTCCCCGAAGAGAATATCCTGGCCCTGCCTTTGGGCGAGACAGTCGCCGATACGATAAGCAGAGACGAATACGACAAACGCATTGCTGAACCGATTCGGGAGAGGGTAAGCGGCGTATCCGGCTGGGTCATTAAATGTTTACTGACGACCTATGGGGTACCTTATAAAGTCGGGCCGCGAGGCCCGCTGAAAGACCAGCAGGAGCGGTTAAAGCAGCTCCGAACATTTGCCGGGCGATATGAAAAGAAGCTTGAAAATTCACAACCCCGGACGGCGGATAAGCCCCGCTCTGCGCCGGGTGAGTTGGAGCGAGTCAAAATCAAAATAGAGCTTGATAAGATTCGAGGCGAGATTGACCGGATTCTTGGCAATGAGACAAACGCCAGCGTGGATAATGAGTTGTCGATGGTACGATTTGGGGCTTATGAGTTGTACCGGTGGCAGCCCAACCAGCTCAACAAAAACAACAGATATCCCGCAGATTTGATTTTGACGGTAATGGTTTGCCGGCTGGATGGCCCCACGCCACGGATAGCCCGCGGACTTGTCGACAAGGCAGTCGCAACGGAAAAAACGGGGCTGCACGGTGTCGCTTATATAGATTCTCGCGGGATTCCCGACGACGAACAGCCATATTCTCCGGGGCATTTTGACCAGACGTTGCGTGACCTTGCAGTCCTGTTGCGGTTTCGCACAACGTTAGAGGTCAAAGAGGAGCGGACCGAAAAACTCTTTGAGCCGCGCAGTTGCCCGCGAGCGGCGATTTACTGCGGCTGGTACAGCTTGAAAAAGTACGTCGATTCCTTCGATTTCGTCGACGGTGCTATTGGGTTTCACATCGCCAGCTGGGAGGCGGTCGACCTTCGGGATGCTAACAGCACCGAGTGGTGTCCGGCGATGCTGACCCGCGGCGTCACTGCAACGCTCGGCGCCGTGGCCGAGCCGTATTTGCACGCATTTGGCAATCCAAAAGAGTTCTTCGTCGAATTGCTCGACGGCAAGTGCATGGTTGAGGCATTCTACCGCACAAACCCGTTCTGTTCTTGGCAACTGGTTCTGATTGGAGACCCGCTTTATACGCCTTTTAAGAAACCATAGAGCATTGAATTAGGGTTAACGTCGTAAAATTTTTTATAATTTCACTTGCAATGTAAAACCTGCGAGGCATAAAATACTAATGGCGGAGAGAAAACCGCCGGAAAAGTTAACCCGCCTATGGCGGGTAAACAACACTGAGATTTCAGACGTTCCAGTCGAAGCAGGAAAACCGATTAGGGAAACGTTTGGGAGGCTCGGTGCTCTTTGTTTCTACACAGAGAGCACCGCTGCTTTTATTTAAGCAGCGGTGCGAATAC